>ERZ808040.22-NODE-22-length-176231-cov-5.790036_pt1 | contig 176231 bp, 175 predicted proteins | sample MGYA00380191_ERZ808040 | MGnify/ENA primary metagenome ERZ808040 (study PRJEB31490, sample SAMN06133395) | mouse gut metagenome | isolation source: J6 | host: mice | place: China: Chengdu | collected 2015-05 ...
CGCCGCGCGCTCGAGCCGCTCTCCGCGCAGACCGAGCGACAGGATGAACAGCTCCTCGAACACGAAGCGGCGGCGCGCCGCGGCAAGCAGTTCGTCGTCGACGGGGAAGTGGATGTTTCGGTAGGCGGTGGCAGCGTCGAGAAGCCCGAAGCGCTCGCGTATCGGCTCGGGTATCGGCTCGGGGAAGTCGCCGTCCGCCGCCGCGAGCGCAGCCTCGACCACCGAGGTCATCGCCGCGCGCCCGATGCCCGCCGTAAGCCGATAGACCGGCAGGATGCGTCCGGTCGTGCGGTTCGTGCCCTCCGGCTCGAAGGCGGGATTGGTAAGCTCGCGGCGGAGCAGGTCGCCGTCACCGAATTTGCCGTAAAAGACGTAGTTTTCGCCGGTTTTCAGGCGGTTTTTTATCCAGGACTGATTGAAAAAGGTGACGTCGCAAACCGCCGTGCCGTCGCTTATCCGACACTTTGTGATGTCCAGCCCTCGACGTATGCGGCTGAGCGTCGGCGCGGTTATCAGCCCACCCTCCACGCACGCGCTCTCGCCCGGAAGCACGTCGCAGAGTCGCTTTATTTCGCGTCTGTCCTCATAGTCGCGGGGGAAGAAGCGGAGCACATCGCGCAAAGTAAAAAGACCGAGTTTCGCTAAAAACCCGGCTTTCTTTTCACCAATTCCTCTGATTTCGGCTACCTTCGTGTCGAGGTTCGGCATCGCGTTATTCGGCGGACACGAGGTAGTAGTAGACCGGCTGACCGCCCGGAATGACGGTCACTTCCGCGTCCTTGAACTCCTTCTTAAAGAGGTCCTGCGCCTCGAGCGCGGCAGCCTCGTCCACATCCGCGCCGTAGAACACGGTGACGAACTCGGCGGGGCGCTTGTGAAGCTCCTTCGCGAGACGCTTGAGCGCGGCGGGAAGCGACTTTGTCACGCCGACGAGGTCGCTCTCGCAGATGGACAGATAGTCGCCCTGCTTTATCTTGCGGTCGTCGAAGAAGCTGTCCCGCGCGGCGTAGGTTATCTGACCGGTGCGGACGCGCGCGGCGGCGTTCATCATCTCGTCGCGGTTCTGGTTCGGCTCGGCGTCCGCGTCGAAGGAGAGGATGGCGGACACGCCCTGCGGCACCGTCTTGGTGGGCAGAACCACCACCGTCTTCTCGCTCATCGAAATGCACTGCTCGGCAGCCATGATTATGTTCTTGTTGTTCGGAAGCACGAACACGACCTCGGCGGGCACGGCGTCGATAGCCGCGAGGATGTCCTCGGTGGACGGATTCATCGTCTGACCGCCCTCGACCACCTTGTCCACGCCCATGTCCTCGAACACGGCGCGCAGTCCCGCTCCGGCGCAGACCGCGACCAGTCCGTAGTGCTTCTCCGGCGCGGCAATGTTTCGCGCACCCGGCACGACCGGAAGCCGTCCGGTGATTATGACCTTCTCGGTATGCTGCTCGCGCATGTTGTCTATCTTCAGCTTGGTGAGCGAGCCGTACTTCAGACCCTCCTGAATGGCGAGTCCCGGGTCGTTGGTATGTACATGTATCTTGATAATGTCCTCGTCCTCGACGAACACAAGGCTGTCGCCCAGGCTGTCAAGGTAGGCGCGGAGCTTCTCGTGCGACTTGCCGACCTCGTCGCCGCCCATGTTGACGATGAACTCGGTGCAGTAGCCGAACTTTATGTCCTCGGTCGCGAAATCGGCAAAGTTTGCCTGCGAGCTGGTAGCGGCGACCTCACCGCCCGCGCGGGCTATTGCCTCGCCGCGAAGGGTGCGGAGCATGGCGTCGAGTATGACGCAGAAGCCCTCGCCGCCCGCGTCTACAACGCCAGCCTTCTCGAGCACCGGGTTCTGGTGGACGGTCTTCTCGAGCGCGTCGCGCGCGGCGGAGAGCATCTCCTGAATGACCGCCTCCGCGTCGTGGTTCTCGATGGCGAAGCTCTTGGCAACTTCGGCGGAGACGCGGCTGACGGTGAGTATCGTGCCCTCCGCCGGCTTCATGACCGCCTTGTACGCCGAGCGAACGCCCTCGCTCATCGCCTCGGCGAAGAGCGAGCCGTCCATGTCCTCCTTGCCCTTGAGCGCCTTGGCAAAGCCTCGGAACAGCAGCGAGGTTATAACGCCGGAGTTTCCGCGCGCGCCGCGAACCATCGCACGAGCAGCGGCATCCGCAGCCTCGCCGACCGTCTTGTAGCTGTGGGTGGACAGGTCGCCCGCCGCGGCAAGCAGCGTGAGCGACATATTCGTGCCGGTGTCTCCGTCCGGAACGGGGAAGACGTTCAGCTCGTTTATCGGCTGTTTTTTGTTGTCCACCTCAGCCGCCGCGCCGAGAATCATCGCGGAAAGCATGGCTCCGTTTATCTTTTCCATAACCCTAAAGCACCTCCGTGTTATACAAAAGCGAACCGCCCGAAAGGGCTTAGTCGCTCATAACGCTGTCTACGCAGATATCCACGCTCGACACCTTTATTCCGGTCTTATCCTCAACAGAATAGCGAACCTGCTCGTTTATCGAGCGGCAGACCGCGTTTATATTCACCCCGTGCCGAACGATGATGTGCAGCTCGGCTTTTATCGTGCCGTCCGGACGCTCGGTCACTTTGACGGCGTTATCCACGTTTTCCCTTTTGATAAGACGGATGATGCCCTGCTGATTTTCGGCAGCCATTCCCCGAACGCCGAAGCAGCCGGAGACGACGGCGGTTATTATCTCGCAGAGCACGTCGTTTGTTATCTCAAGCACACCTTTCGGAAGACTGATCTTCAAAAACGCTCACCTCCAGGGGATACAAAGTCGTACAGTATATTGTAGCCTATTTTGCGATAAATTGCAAGCCTATATTGCAGACCGTGTATGTCGGCGAGTAGTAGCCGCCGAATATCCGCTCGAACGGGTCGAGCGTGCGGATGTGTATTTGCAGCGGGAAATAGTCCTTGCTGCCCTCCGCCTCGGTGAAGTACATGGTTATGCGGTAGTCGCTGTCTGTGTCGAGCGGACGGGTCATGCTCAGATGATACTCCGAAAATTTGTAGTCCGAGCGACGATAATCCCAGCGCTGATAGAAATTCGGAACAGCGTCGTTGTACAGGAGCTTCTGTTTTACCCAGCTTCCGTTTTCCAGCTTCTCGACATCCACCTTGTCGTGTCTGCGATACGGCGTTTCACCCTCGTTTGCGCGCAATACGAACTGGATATAAGTGCGCTCGCGCCACTCGGGTTCGAGTACCACGAGATAGGCGAGGTCGTAGCGGCTATTGCTCTCCTCGCGGAGTTCGTATTCCATAGTTATGTGGTGCACGGTGTCCTCGCAGCTGAAACCGCTGTCTCTGTCACCGAACGCCTCGCGGAAGTTGAAGGTCACGCGATACCTGCCGGGTTCTACCAGAGGCGGATTCAGGGGTAGACGAAGCTGATCTCTGCTTATTACGAACGGTCCGGTGGTGTAGTCTATCGCGGGCATCCCAAACGCGAAATGGTCTAGGTCGGTGTAATGTGCCCACTCGCCGTCCTCATATCGCTCGACGGTGGCAAGGTCGAAAGGCGTGCCGTCGTCCCACGGATGCACCTCAAAATTTACGTCCACCGAGCCCATTGAGAATTTGCGTCCCTCCGCCGGTTGTAAGGATATGTACGCGGAGCCCTGACCGTCGTATTCAAGCCCGGTCACGGTCAGCAAATCTGTCTCGCCGGACACTTTTATCGGTATCTCCACGTCCCCTTCGAGATACACCGATTTGATGTTGCCGAATTCGCCGTAGGTCACGAAACCATAGCTGTCCATCGGTCGGAGGAAGCAGAACGCTATGGCGGCAAATATCACGACTGTCAGCACGAGTGCGAGTTTTCTGTTCATATTTGTTCCTTTCTCCGCAAATATCCGACTGCCTTTGGCTATATTATACCATACATTTTAGATTTTGCAAGCCGAACAGCGCGCGCGAAGTTTGTCGGCGGCGCTTGCGCCCGACAGCCTGATGTGCTATACTATCCGCAGAGTGGGCTGCACTCTATATCAAGCCGCTGCCGCCGCGCGTATAATGGCGTATGACTTTCAGACAGGAGGTGCAAACGTGGCGTACAAGATATATGAAAACAGGCTGAACATAGTGAACTTCCAGACGCTGCGTATTGCCGGCGGATTTGAGCCGCTGGACAGCGCCAGAGTCAAGCGCGCGCTCGCGGCGTCGCTCATCCGTCTTACGGCGGAGGACGGCGGCGAGACGATAGGCATGCTGCGGGTGGCGGGGGACGGCGCGTTCGTGTTCGTCATCGCCGACCTGCTTGTGCATCCGACGCGGCGGGGAGAGGGGATAGGCACGGCGCTTGTGAGCCGCGCGCTCGACCTCATCTCGATGATGGTGCCGCAGGGGTCGTGGGGAACGGTGACGCTTGTCGCGGCGAGCGGTCGCGAGGAGTTCTACCGAAACCTCGGTTTTCACACCATACCATACGGCGAGGTAGGACACGGTATGCAGGCATATGTCCGCGGACACAGATGAAAAACGCTTGACAAAGGCGAAAAACGGTGCTAGAATCTGTTCGTAAAAGGCTTTGACCGGGACAACGACAGCGCGGAAGGCTTCCTCGAAAGAGAGCGTGGGCATTGGCTGAAACCCATGCGTGGCGGCGTCGCATTGGATACCACCCGCGAGCAGCTTCCCGAAAACCGACAGGCGAGTAGGCGGAGACGTGGCGCGCACGTTACAGCGCGGTTTTGAGTGGCGCGGACTTTCTGCGCAATCAAGGTGGAACCGTGAGGATCATCCCCACCCTTGAGACGATTATCAGTCGTCCCGAGGGTGGTTTTTCACATTTCGGGACAAAATCCGAGACAGGAGGAGATTTTCAATGAACATCATTCTGAAGGATGGCAGTTCGATAGAGCTTGCCGCCGGCGCGAACGCGTACGACGCCGCAAAGGCGATAAGCGAGGGACTTGCCCGAAACGTCTGCGCCGCCGAGGTGAACGGCGAGGTCGTCGACCTGCGCACCGAGCTTAAAGACGGGGACAAGCTCAACCTGCTCACGTCGAAGGACGCGGAGGGTCTGCACGCGCTGCGCCATACCGGTTCGCACATCATGGCGCAGGCGGTCAAGCGCCTCTATCCGAACGTGAAGCTCGCGATAGGTCCCGCCATCGACACCGGATTCTACTACGACTTCGACGTCGAGACGCCGTTCCAGCCGGAAGATTTGGAGAAGATCGAGGCTGAGATGAAGAAGATAATCAAGGAGAAGATCGAGCTTGAGCGCTTCGAGCTTCCCCGCGCCGAGGCTCGCAAGCTGATGGAGGAGAAGGGCGAGCCGTACAAGGTCGAGCTTATCGACGATCTGCCCGAGGACTCGGTCATCAGCTTCTACAAGCAGGGCGACTTCACCGACCTCTGCGCCGGCCCTCACGTCCCGGACACCGGACGTCTCAAGGCGTTCAAGCTGGTAAACGCCACCGGAGCCTACTGGCGCGGCGATTCGAACCGCAAGATGCTCTGCCGCATCTACGCGGTCGCGTTCGCGTCGAAGGAGGAGCTGGACGAGCATCTGCGCATGCTCGAGGAGGCTAAGAAGCGCGACCATCGCCGCATCGGACGCGAGCTCGGACTGTTCGCTCTGCTCGACGAGGGTCCCGGCTTCCCGTTCTTCCTGCCGAAGGGTCAGATACTCAAGAACAAGCTCATCGACTACTGGCGCGAGCTGCACCGCCGCGAGGGTTATCAGGAAATATCCACCCCGATGATGCTCAACCGCGCGCTGTGGGAGCGTTCGGGACACTGGGGACACTACAAGAACAACATGTACACGACGGTCATCGACGACACCGACTTTGCGATAAAGCCGATGAACTGCCCGGGCGGAATGCTCGTCTACGGACTCGAGCACCACAGCTACCGCGACCTGCCGCTGCGCTGCGGCGAGCTGGGTCTCGTCCATCGCCACGAGCTTAGCGGCGCGCTCCACGGACTTATGCGCGTGCGCTGCTTTACCCAGGACGACGCGCACATCTTCATGACGCAGGAGCAGATAACGAGCGAGATAAAGGGCGTCGTGCGGCTGATAGACGAGGTCTACTCGACCTTCGGATTCAAGTATCACATCGAGCTTTCGACCATGCCGGAGGATCACCTCGGCGATGAGGCGACGTGGGAGGACGCGACCGCACGACTCGCGGCTGCACTCAACGAACTCGGCAAGGAGTACGAGATAAACGAGGGCGACGGCGCGTTCTACGGTCCGAAGATAGACTTCCACCTTGAGGACTGCCTCGGTCGCACATGGCAGTGCGGCACGATACAGCTCGACTTCCAGCTGCCCGAGCGCTTCGAGCTTGAGTATATCGGCGAGGACAACAAGCCGCACCGTCCGATAATGATACACCGCGTGGTGTTCGGCTCGGTCGAGCGCTTTATCGGCATACTGACCGAGCACTTCGCGGGCGCGTTCCCGACCTGGCTCGCTCCGGTGCAGGCGAAGATAATGCCGATAACCGACCGCGCGAACGACTACGCGAAGAAGATATACGAGCGGCTCGAGGCGGAGGGTATATTCGCCGAGACCGACCTGCGCAACGAGAAGATAGGCTACAAGATTCGCGAGGCGCAGATGCAGAAGATACCGTATATGCTGGTCGTCGGCGACCGCGAGGCGGAGAGCGGCGAGGTGTCGGTGCGCGACCGCAAGGGTGAGAACGTGACGATGTCGCTCGACGAGTTCGTGGCGATGATAAAGGAGAAGATAGCCACGAAGGCGCTCGACTGATAAGGGAATAACGAAAAAGGGAGGGGCGTTGCCTCTCCCTTTTGTGTTGTTGAGTTACAGGACGTATGCGTCGACGGCGGGGTAGCAGCCATAAAATCTGTACCACTCCAACATCCTATCCACACCGCTTGAAAATTTAAGAACATCCGCACGACCTACAAAGTGGTGCGCGTACGGGTCATCAAGTATGTCTAAAATCATTCCTCGGGAGTAGTGGCGTGTGTCCTCGGTCAAGCAGAAGTCGGGAATGGGAACGTAGCTTTCCTCGAGGAACGCGATGCACTCGTCGGGAGTCAGCGACTCGATGTACGAGCGCAGGTCGACCCTCGGTCGGTGAATGACCTCCGCCTCGCTTGCCGTGTGCACGGATGTTCCGAGGCAGAAAATTATCAGAATGCAGCAGAGCATGGCGAAAACCCGAGTGTATCGCATGAAATCACCTCACGTCACGGCTGGGTGGTTATCGGTATCCACGCGCGGCGGTGGAGCAGGACGAGCAGCGCGATTATCGCGGCTATCATGGCGACGAAGAAGACGACACCCGAGGTCAGCCAGTACGCCGCCACATAGAAGTCGAAGAAGTACGCGAGGCAGGCGAACAGCGGCACGACAAGCCCCATCGCTGTGAAGCATATGCGCGAGTGATTAAGGTATTTCTTCGCGCCGACGCTGCCGTTTTGCAGCTCGTCAAGTATCCACTTGCTGAGGTATATCTGCGGGAACCAATGGGACAGGATGAGCGCGACCAGGGCGACAACGCCGATGAGCAGATACTCCCAGCAGTCGGAGAGGAAGTCGCGCGCTGCCATCTTCAGAAGCACGTCGGGCGGCGTCTCGGTGCGCGTCGCGTGAGCCGTCTCGCGGTCGACAAGCGGCTCGTGCGAGAATGGGTTCTCGGTGAAGCCATCTTCTCCAAAGCTGAACCATAGGTTAAGATAGTCAAATATCCGCGCAGCCTCCTCCTCGTCGCAAGTTCTGCCGGCGAAGGAGTAGTTGCCCTTGAAATCGTTCAGTACGAGGGCCTTGGCGTCGCTGTCTGTAAATCCGCTGAAACGGACATAGTCCTTTTCGCTGTTCCGCCAGCTGAATGTGACTATCTCGTGGAAGCGGGGATTCCAGAGCACATGCCTAAAACAGTCGGGGTTGAGGTACAGGTCGACGTAATTCTGCACCATCGAAACCACGTCGTCCGGCGCATCGGTGATAAAGCTCAGCTTGCCTTCGTTTTTGTATTCGCCGAAGAACGGGTCGCGGCGGTAGGTCACGCTCAGCTCTGCCGTCGCGGGATAACTCTCGCCGTACGCGACAAACTCGCCCTCGAACGACTCGTTCAGGCGATATGTAGGCACCAGCATGGCAATCACAATAATCGCCACGATTGCGAGCCATAGCACGGAGCATAATATTCGCGGCTGACTTTTCTGCATAGTCCCTCACCTCACATATGTATTTCTGATTTTATTATATGAAATGCGGGATTATTTGTCAAGATATATCCCGAAAGATATAACAAAAGACCCGAGCGTCACGCCCGGGTCTTTCTCTGTGTTTGTTTATCTGTCTCAGTGCTTCAGTCCGCCGACCTGCTCGCGGTACTGCTGCGGCGAGCATCCCATGAACCGACGGAAGGTCTTGATGAAGTAGCTCTGGTTGCAGAAAAGGTAGAACGACGAGATCTCCGCCGCCGTCATGTCGGTGGTCTGGAGCATGTGCGCCGCCTCGTAGATGCGCTGGCGCAGGATGTAGGTCGTCACGCTCTCGCCGGTCTCGCGCTTGAACACCGAGCTGAGGTAGTTCGGGTGCAGATGCACAAGCTCCGCAAGCTCGGGCAGGGTCAGCTTCTCACTGAGGTGCGCTTTGATGTACTGGGCGGTCTCGGCTATCGGCGCGGAGTAGTTGCGGCTCTTGACCGTGCGCACGAGGTCGATGAACGAATCGGCTATCTCGCTCTGGAACGAGCGCAGCTCCTCGAGCGTGCGGGCTGCCTCGACCTTGCCGATGTAGATGTCGCTGAGGTTGAACGCGTCCTCGGTCGCCGCGCCGCCGCTTATAGCCGCGCGGGTGAGGATGGTGCAGAAGCAGATGAGACGGTTCTTCTCCGAACGGAGCGGATCGTCGCTGAACTTCGGGAACTCAAGCGCCTCGTACTCGTTGAGCACAGCGAACGCCGCGGGCTTGTCGCCGGCGGAGACAGCGCGGGTGAGCTCCTGCTCGAGGAAATAGGGGGGATGCGAGTACTGCGCGACGCGGTTCTGCACGCGGCGAGCCGAGAACTCCTCCGCCGGGAACTTTCTCGAACGACCGCTGTCCGGCACCGAGAGCGAGCCGGTCTGCATGAACAGCGCGAGCATCAGCTGACCGATGTAGAAGTTCTGCGACACGCCGAATATCGGCAGCGAAATGTAGTAGTCAAGCAGCTTCGAGCGGCTGCGCGGAGGGAGATCGGTCTCGCGAACGACCGACGCCACGTTGAGTCCGGTCATCTTGGTGGTGCAGTACGGTCCGAAGACGACCTCGATGTGCTCATCCACTCGGAGCAGAATGTAGTTTTCTTCGTACTTGTTGGTCAGATAGATGAGATCTTCCTCGCCCTCGCGGTCAAGACCTATGTAGAAGTCTTTGCCGAGCGCGAGCGACTCGACGGTCTTGAAACCCTCGGGTGCCGAGAAAGCGCGCTGTCCGTTTTCGTAGATGGACACCGCCGTGCCAAACGCTCCCGAGAGCGTCTGGGCTATGCCATGATACCTTTCATCAATCATGCTTTGACCCTCCTTTGTACTAAGTGCTTGCCTATATTTTAGCATATCAAAATAGAAAATGGAAGAGGGAAAACGATTTCTTTTTATAAAATTTGCAAAATTTCTTCAGTAAGTCTGTTAATTCGCAGACAAGTCACATTATAAACAGCTTAGATATCTGTTAGCTATCGTGTTTGCGAGACTGTCCGCCGCGCGGGTGAGCGAGTCGAAGTCGACCGACGGGATGTACAGCTTCTCCAGCTCGTCGTGACGGCGCTTCGCCTCGGCGAGATCGTCCACCGCCTCGTCCATCAGCGCCGAGCGTGTGCGGCGGAGGAAGCGGATGCGCTGCTTCTGCGAACGGAGCAGCTCGTGGTCGAGGTATCCGTCGAGGTGTATGCGCCGGTAGGGCGACTCGGTTTCGCAGACGGTGAAGGCAAGCCCGAGCGACGGGATAAAGAGATGCTCAAGCCCGCTCTCCGGCGCCATAGGCGAGTAGCAGCTCACTATCTCGCAGCCCGCTTCGAGCGCGGCGAGGCGTATTGTGGCGAGGAAGTGGGGCACGAGCCCGAAGTCGCTGGACAGCTCGTACACGCGGTCGGCGAGCGCGTCCACCGTGTCGGTGAGCGTGACGATGCCCTTCGGACTGTTGGCGGTGAGGAAGCGGCGGCGCTCTATCGGCTCGCGTCCGGTGCGGCGTATCTCGCGCTTTGCGACGCCCTGCGCGCGCTTTATGGTGTGCTCTATCGCGTCGGCGGTGATCACCGAGCGGCAGATGTCGTCGTCGATGGCTTTCGCGGCGGAGATGCAGCGGTAGGCGGAGGGGTAGCGCTCGCGGTAGTGCTCGGTCGCGGCGACGATGTCATCACGCGCCGGACGCAGCGCGTCGGCGTCCACGAACGCGCCGATGTGGTAGTAGCGCTCGACCGCGTAGGGATACTTCGGCTCGACGACGTGCGGGCTGGTGCCGTCCACCATCGCGACGCCTATCTCGCGGAAAATCGCGCCGTCGAGCGAGTCAGGGTCGGAGGAGCAGGGGACATACTCGCACTCAAGTCCCTCCTCCACAAGACGCTTTGCCACGCGCCGCATGAAGCTCGATTTGCCGGTGCCCGGACCGCCCTTGAGTATGTAGACCTCGTTTGCGCGCGAGAGGTCGATGAGATCGTCATAGTAGCTGAAGAAGCCGGTGGGAGCGTTTGCCCCGAGAAAGAAGCCGTAGGTCCTGCCATTCATATTTTTAACCCCCTGATTCGGTGTATTTGAGCCTGCTGATCGAAGCTAACCCATGTTATGCAGACAGGGGGATTTGTGCCAAAAGAAAAACGCGCAAAACACGGCGGATTTCCGCGGGTCGTGTTCTACGCGATAAGTGATCGGAGAGTGTCCAGCGCCTTGCGTTCTATGCGGGAGACCTGCACCTGCGATACGCCGAGCACCTTCGCGGTGCGCTGCTGCGTAAGTCCCTTAAAGAAGCGCAGCCGTATCAGCAGCTGTTCGCGCTCGGAGAGGGAGGCTATCGCGTCGCGCAGCGCGACCGACTCGATGAGCTTCTCCTCCATGTCCTCGCCGCCTATGCTCGATTCGACGGTGAGCCCGTCGGAGGTCTCGCGGTAGAGCGAATCGGGCGACTCGACCGCAAGCTCGGCGGCGGCTATCTCCTCCGGCGTAAGCCCGGTCGCGTCGGCAAGCTCGCTCAGTCTCGGCTCGCGCATAAGCTCCGACTCGAGGCGGTCACGCTCGCGGCGTATCGCAAGCGCGCGCTCCTTCAGCCCGCGGGACACCTTTATCGGACCGTCGTCGCGCAGGAAACGGCGTATCTCGCCGCCGATCTTGGGCACGGCGTAGGTGGAAAACTGCGTGCCCCGCTCAAGGTCGAAGCCGTCTATCGCCTTGAGAAAGCCGAGGCAGCCGAGCTGATAGAGGTCGTCCGGTTCGGCGCCCCGCCCGAAGAACCTCCGCGCGACCGACCAGATAAGCCCGCTGTTGTCCACCACCAGCTTCTCCCGAGCCTCGCGGTCGCCCGACTGCGCGGCGGCGAGCAGTACGGTGTCGGTCATCGCTCGGCGCGGACGGCTATGCGCTTTGCGAACCGCACGGTAGTGCCTTTGCCCGGGCGCGAGCGAACGCTCAGCTTGTCGGTGAAGCTCTCCATGATGGTAAAGCCCATGCCGCTGCGCTCGGGACCGCCGGTCGAAAACATCGGCTCGCGTGCCTTCTCGACGTCGGGTATGCCCACGCCGCGGTCGCTTATCGTCGCCTCGAACCGACCGTCGGGGTAGATGCGGCAGCGCAGTTTTATGCTGCCTATCACGTCGGGGTAGGCGTGGACGATGCAGTTTGTCACCGCCTCGCTTATCGCGGTCTTGATGTCGCCCAGCTCGTCGAGGGTGGGGTCGAGCTGCGCCGCAAACGCGGCGGCGGCGCTGCGGGCAAACCCCTCGTTTATCGAGCGGGAGGGAAAGGTCAGATTCATCTCGTTTACTGCTTTCATTATATGTATCCTCCTAAATCTATTCAAACTTCATCACGCGGCGAAGCCCCGCCGCGTCGAACACCTTCATCGCCTGCTGGGGCGTTCCCACGACGCGAAGGCTTCCGCCTATGTCGCTCATGCGGCGGTGCAGCCCGAGCAGCACGGCTATTCCCGAGCTGTCGGTGAACCGAAGCGAGCTTAGGTCGAGGGTGCAGCGCTCTGGGAGGGTCTGCGCCTCCAACTCGCGAAAGTGCAGCATCACGCCGCGCGCCGCGTGCTGGTCAAGCTCTCCCGCGAGGCTGACGAGCAGCTCCGAGTCCTTTCGTTCTATCTTTACATCCATTCAAAAAACCTCCAATCCCGCGGTTAGTTTTCGGCAAATGAGGGAAAATTATGCAAAAAAAACAGACGCGTAAGTTCTACGCGTCTGTATCCTAGCATATATTATATGAAATAGCTGTCGAATCGGCGGGAGCGCGCTACTTTTTGCTTCGGATGTGCGTCTTCGCGTTTCCGATGACGTAGAGCGAGCCGCATATCAGCATAACGTCGTCGCTGCCGGTAAGTTCAAGCCCGCGGTCGACCGCCGCCGCGATGTCGGGCACAGCCTCGACATGCGGACAGTGCGGCTTTGCGACCTCGGCGCAGTCGGCGGCGTCGAGCGCGCGACCGCTTGTGGGGGTACACGCGACGAACGCGTCGGCTCGCTTCGCTATCTCGGGGATGCAGTAGTGGTAGTCCTTGTCCGCGAGAATACCCATCACCGCGACGATCCGCCTGCCCCGCATCAGCTTGTCTATCGCGTCGGTGAGCACGCGGACGGCGTCGGGATTGTGCGCCGCGTCGATTATAACCATCGGGTCGCGTCGGATTATCTCGAGGCGTCCGACCCACTTTGTGTTGCGTATCCCCTCGGCTATGACCGAGTCGGGGATGCAGACGCCGCGAAGTTTCAACGCCCGTATAGCTTCTATGACGCCGAGCGTGTTCATTATCTGGTGGCGACCCATCAGCGGGACGTCGTAGGTCGTGCCGTCGTAGACGAATCGGCTGCCCTCGATGCCCTCGCTGAGTATCTCGAGCTTTGACATGTCCGGCTTGATGAACGCCGCGCCGCGCTCGGCACACACCTTTTTTATCACGGCTATCGACTCGTCAGCCTGCTCGCAGTAGCAGATAACCGGCGAGCCGCGCTTTATGATGCCGCACTTCTCGTAGGCTATCTCGGTGAGCGTATAGCCGAGGTAGTGGCAGTGGTCGAGGTCGAGGTGCGCGATTATCGCCGCGTCGGGGGAGGGTATGACATTGGTGGCGTCCAGCCTTCCGCCCATGCCCACTTCGAGCGAGACAAAGTCGCAGCCCTCCTCCGCCCAGTACTCGAACGCCATCGCGGTGACAAACTCGAACTCGGTCGGGTGCGCAAGCCCGCGCTCGGTCATGCGGTCGGCTGCCGCCTTCACCCGCTCGGTCAGCGTTATCAGACGGTCGTCGGGTATCGGCACGCCGTCTATCTGCATACGCTCGTTGAACCGCTCGAGGAAGGGGGAGATGAACGAACCCACCTTGTAGCCGGCGGTCTGGAGCACCGACGCGCACATCGCGGTCGCCGAACCCTTGCCGTTGGTGCCGGCGATGTGGATATAGCGCATCTTCTTCTCGGGATTTCCCAGCTCGCGGAGCAGGTTTTCGATGCGGTGAAGACCCGGCTTTGTGTTGAACTTCTTTATCGAATGGATATATTCAAGCGTCTCGTCGTAGGTCATTTGCGTCCTTTCCGAGCGTCGATACGCTCACGAAATCAGTTAAGTGCCTTGAGACTGTCCTCGAGGCGGGAGATGAGCGTCTTTATGCCCTCGGCGCGCTCGCGCTCGCCCGCGACTACCGCCTCCGGAGCCTTGGAGACGAAGCTCTCGTTTGCGAGCTTGCGGTCGATGACCTCAAGATCCTTCTGCGCCTTGGCGAGCTCCTTCTCCAGACGCTCGCGCTCCTTTGCCAAATCGACGAGGTCGCCGGTCGGCATGTACACCTGCGCCGAAGGCGTCGCGGCGGTGGTCATGCCGCTCAGGTCGGACGGCGCGGCGGTCGCGTACTCAATGCTCGTCGCGAACGCGAGACGCTGCGTCAGAGCGTCCATTTCGCGGAAGGTGTCCAGGTTGTCGGAGACTATCAGCAGGTGCGCCTTGCGGGAGGGTGGCACATTCATGTCCGCGCGGCGGGTGCGCACGGCACGGATGAGTTCCATGACCTTCTCGACCTCGCGCTCGGTGTCGCCGAAGTCGAGAGCCTCACTGTACTCCTCCCACTTCGCGCTTATCAGCATGCCCTCGTCCAGTTCGAGCGACTGCCATATCTCCTCGGTTACGAACGGCATGAACGGATGCAGCAGTTTCAGCGCGCCGCTCAGGACATAGAGCAGCACACGCTCGGCGCTCGCGTGGTCGGCGGCGTCGTCCGACTGGAGGCGCGGCTTTGTAAGCTCGATATACCAGTCGCAGAAGTCGCCCCAGACGAAGTCGTATATCTTCTGCATCGCAAGACCGAACTCGAACTTGTCGAGATTGCGGGTCTCGTCGCGGACAAGCGCGTTGTACTTGGACAGTATCCACTTGTCCTCCGGACGCAGGTTCTCGGGCAGGGTGCGGTCATTCGAGCGGAGGTTCATCATGACGAAGCGGCTCGCGTTCCACAGCTTGTTTGCGAAGTTGCGCATGTTCGACACCTTTTCGTCGGTGAAGCGCATGTCCATGCCCGGCTCGTTGCCGATGACAAGCGAAGCGCGGAGGGCGTCACAGCCGTAGTTCTCGATTATCTCGAGCGGGTCGATGCCGTTGCCGAGCGACTTGGACATCTTCCGTCCCTGCGCGTCGCGGACAAGTCCGTGCAGCGCGACGGTGTGGAACGGCGCCTCGCCGGTGTGCTCGAGTCCGGAGAATATCATGCGGCTGACCCAGAAGGTGATTATGTCGTAGCCGGTGACCAGCACGTCGGTGGGGTAGAAGTACTTGTAGTCCTCGGTGTTCTCCGGCCATCCGAGAGTGCTGAACGGCCAGAGCGCCGAGCTGAACCAGGTGTCGAGCACGTCCTCATCCTGGTGGACGTGTCCTCCGCATTTGGGGCAGACGGTGATGTCCTCGCGGGAGACGGTCGTCTCGCCGCAGTCGTCGCAGTAGAAGGCGGGGATGCGGTGACCCCACCAGAGCTGGCGGGAGATGCACCAGTCATGCAGACCCTCCATCCAGTTGAGATAGTTCTTGGAGAAGCGGTCGGGCACGAACTTTATCCTGCCGTCCTTGACCGCGTCGATAGCCGGTCCGACCATCGGCCCGACCTTGACGAACCACTGCTTGGACGCGACCGGCTCGACGGTGCATCCGCAGCGGCCGCACTGTCCGACGTTGTGCTTGTGCGGCTCTATCTTGACGAGATAGCCGCCCGCCTCGAGGTCGGCGACGATAGCCTTGCGCGCCTCGTATCTGTCCATGCCGTTGTACTTGCCGCCGTTGATTATCTTGGCGTCGCCGTCCATTATGAGTATCTCCTCGAGGTTATGGCGCTTGCCCACCTCGAAGTCGTTCGGGTCGTGGCAGGGGGTTATCTTCACGCAGCCGGTGCCGAAGTCCTTCTCGACATACTCGTCGGCGACGACCGGTATCTCACGACCGACCAGCGGCAGGATGAGCGACTTTCCGACAAGGTGGGTGTAGCGCTCGTCGTCCGGATGCACCGCGACCGCGCTGTCGCCGAGCAGCGTCTCCGGACGGGTGGTGGCGATTATCACAAACTCGTCCGAGTCCTTGACCGGATAGCGGATGTGCCAGAACGCGCCGTCCTGCTCGGCATACTCGACTTCCGCGTCGCTTAAAGCGGTGCGGCAGTGCGGGCACCAGTTGATTATGCGGTTGCCCTGGTAGATGAGCCCCTTCTCGTACAGACGGTTGAACACCTCGCGCACGACGCGGCTGAGCCCCTCGTCCATCGTGAAGCGCATGCGCGTCCAGTCGACGCTCGCGCCGAGGGCGACTATCTGCTCGTGGATGCGTCCCTCATAGCGGCGCTTCCAGTCCCACACCATCTCGACGAACTTCTCGCGTCCGACGTCGTAGCGGGTCTTGCCCTCGGTCTTGCGGAGGTTCTCCTCCACCTTGACCTGCGTGGCGATTCCCGCGTGGTCGGTGCCCGGCACCCACAGCGCGGAGTATCCCTGCATGCGCTTGTAGCGGATGAGGATGTCCTGCCAGGTCTCGTCGAGCGCGTGACCCATGTGCAGCTGTCCGGTGACGTTGGGGGGCGGGATGACGATGGTGAACGGCTTCTTGTCCGGGTCTCGGTGCGCGGTGAACGCTCCCGAGTCCTTCCACATGGCGTAGATGCGCTTTTCCACGCCGTTCGGTTCGTATGCTTTCGGCAGTTCTCGTGCCATAAAAACACCTCCGTGAAAAAATAAAAACCGTCCAAAGCCTAAGCTTAGGACGGAAAAACTCCGCGGTACCACCTAAATTCGCCGCATAGCGACGCACCTCATCGGACGCAAACACGCCCTGTCTCTGTAACGGGAGAACCCGTCGCAGCTTAGTCGGCAAGGATAATGCCTTTCGGCTGCGAAGCTCGGGGGCGACCTTCCGCGCGCGCCGCCGGGACATTTCACCGTGACCGTCCCGTCTCTATGGCTGCGAGCCTCGCGCGTACTCCTCCCCGTCGAAAGCCTTTCGCTTTGTTCGGTTACTCTATTGTATACCACATATTCGACTGCTTGTCAAGCGGGAAAAGAGCTGCTTTGACAACAAATAAAAATTCGGGGAAATGACTCTTGAAACCGGCGGTCGAATGATGTATAATCTGTGGGCATGACTACTTGTTTTCGGAGGGAAAATGCTTACAGGAGACGTTAAAAAGCGCTTTCTGCGCGCGCGGCGCGAGTTTATAGCGAAAGACTTCGCGGGGCTTAACGATATGCAGATGCGCGCGGTAATGGCGACCGAAGGCCCTCTGCTGGTGCTCGCCGGCGCGGGCAGCGGCAAGACCACGGTGCTTATCCAGCGGGTCGCGAACCTCATCAAATACGGACGCGCGGCGGACTGCGACGAGCTGCCCGACGCGGTGGACATAAGCGACGTCGAGTTTCTCGAGCGTTTCCTCAAGTCGCCGAACGAGGACGAGCGCGAGGCGGCGGAGAAGCTGTGCGCATATCAGCCGGCGGCTCCGTGGAACGTGATAGCGATAACCTTCACAAACAAGGCTGCGGGCGAGCTAAAGGAGCGCCTCGAGTCGCGCCTGGGACAGCGCGCCGACGACGTGTGGGCTTCCACCTTCCACTCGGCTTGCGTGCGTATCCTGCGCCGCGAGATCGAGCGGCTCGGCTACTCGCGCGACTTTACGATATACGACAGCTCGGACAGCGAGCGGCTGATGAAGCAGATAATAGCCGACCTCAAGCTGGAGGAGCAGACCTTCGCGCCGAAAGTCGTGCTTAACTACATAAGCAGCGCGAAGGACAAGATGATATTTCCGAACGAATACGAGGCGGCGTTTGCGTCGGACAACGCCTATCGCGCAAGTCGCATAGCGCTCGCGTACAAGGAGTATGCAAAGCGGATGAAGGAGGCAAACGCGCTCGACTTCGACGATTTGATACTGCTGACCGTGCGTCTGCTGCTTGAAAACGACGATGTGCGCGAATACTATCAGCAAAAGTTCCGCTATGTCCTGGTCGACGAGTATCAGGACACGAACAATCTGCAATATCTGCTCGCGTCCACTCTTGCGGGCGGATACGGCAACTTCTGCGTGGTCGGAGACGACGATCAGTCGATATACCGCTTCCGAGGAGCGACGGTGGAGAACATCCTGCGCTTCGACTCGCAGAACCGCGGCACTCGTGTAATAAAGCTTGAGCAGAACTATCGCTCGACAAAGACGATACTCTCCGCCGCGAACAGCGTCATTGAGAACAACCGCGGACGCAAGGGCAAGGAGCTGTGGACAGACAACGACCCCGGCGAGCTTATCACGGTGTACACCGCGGCGGACGACGGCGATGAGGCGAACTTCGTCGCTCGGCAGGTGCTGGACGGCGTGGCGCAGGGCGGGAAGTTCCGCGACTACGCCGTGCTCTACCGCATGAACGCGCAGATGAACCGCGTTGAGGACGCGTTCAAGCGAAACGGCGTGCCCTATCGAGTGATAGGCGGCACGCGCTTCTTCGACCGCGCGGAGATAAAGGACGTGCTGAGCTATCTGTGGGTGATACACAACCACGCGGACAACCTGCGGCTTGAGCGGATAATCAACGTGCCCGCGCGCGGCATCGGTCGCACAACGGTGGACGCGGTGGCGTTCTACGCCGGAAACACCGGGCTTTCGATGTTCGACATCTGCCGTCACGCGCAGGAGTACGAGACACTTGGGCGCAGCGCGGCGAAGCTGAAGGTTTTCGCCGAGATGATAGAATATCTCAGCGCGTTCTCGGCAGAGCACTCGCCGAGCGAGCTGTACGACGAGATGATAGAGAAGACCGGATACGTCGCGGCGCTGGAGGCAAAGACGGCGACCGATCCCGACGCGCGCGGACGCATCGAGAACGTGCTAGAGCTTAAATCGAGCATCATATCCTACGAGCAGGAGGCGGAGGACGCTACGCTCGGCGGATTCCTCGACGAAGTGTCGCTTTTCACCGACATCGAGCGGTACGACGAGGGCGCGGACGCGGTGGTGCTCATGACCATGCACTCGGCTAAGGGACTGGAGTTCCCGAACGTGTTCATAATAGGCATGGAGGAGGGGATGTTCCCCGGAATGCGCTCGATAGGCATGGAGGAGGAACTTGAGGAGGAGCGGCGGCTCTGCTATGTCGGCATCACGCGTGCGCGGCGCAAACTGTTCATCACCTGCGCGCGTAGGCGAATGATATTCGGACGCACATCGTTCAATCCGCCGAGCAGGTTTGTCGACGAGCTGCCCGACGAATGCATAGAGGAGCGAAAGAGCGAGCTTATCGACCGACCGGAGAGCGGCGGATTCAGGCAGCGGTTCGACTTCTTCGAGGACGACGGGCCGTCGGCTCGCAAGCGGGACGTATACCGCAAGGCGGCTGCTGTGAGCGCGTCCAAGCCGTCGGCGCCCGCGATGAAGCTGGAGGCGGGGGACAAGGTGACTCACACGGCGTTCGGCGACGGAGTGGTCGCGGCGGTAAAACCGATGGGCGGCGACGCGCTTGTCGAGATACAGTTCGAGGGCGTGGGACTGAAGCGGCTTATGCTCAAGACCGCGTCCAAGTTCCTGACGAGGAGGTGAGCGTCGATTGAATGACCTATCACCCGCGTTTTCAAGGGAACAGGTGAACCGCCAGTCCGCGCTCGCGCTCGCGCACATCGGCGACGGAGTGTACGAGCTGATGGTGCGGACGCACATCGCGTCGGGTCACGAGTTTTCAAACGAGGACATGCATCGGAACACGCTGAGGTTTGTCAGTGCGTCGGCACAGGCAAAGGCGTTTGAGCTGATACGCGATAGCCTGAGCGAGGAGGAGCACGCGGTATTTCTAAGGGGAAGAAACGCGCACTCCAAGTCGCCTAAGCACACGCCGCCGGCTGAGTATCACGCGGCGACCGGACTTGAGGCGCTGTTCGGATGGCTCTGGCTGCTCGGAAGGAGGGAGCGGCTGGAGGAACTGTTCGACATCATTCTTGTGGATCTGCCCGACGGGGCAAGTAAGAAAACGGAGGAATGAGAATATGAAGAATCCCGCGGAGGAAAAAGCGCTGCCGAAGCCGGCTGCGGTGGCGAGAGACTATTCGATCATGTTTGTCGGCGCGCTGATATACGCGCTCAGCATGGTCATGTTCCTGAGACCGGCGCAGGTTCCGGTCGGCGGACTAACCGGTATCGCGATGATCTCCAACCACTTCTGGGGATGGCCGCTCGGTATCCAGACGATAATCCTGAACATACCGCTGTTTTTGTGGAGCCTCAAGGAGCTCGGGCGCGGGTTTGTCATCCGCTCGGGAGGCGCGATGCTCATGACCTCGCTGCTTATGGACTTCATGGCGCCGTTCGTTCCGGCGTTTGAGGGGGACAAGCTGCTGTCCGCGATATTCGGCGGCGTCACCCACGGAGTCGGCATGGGAATAATCTTCTCGCGCGGCGGCACGACCGGCGGTACCGACATCATCTCGAAGATAGTGAACATCCGCACCGGCAAGTCGATAGGCAACCTCATGCTTATCATGAACGGCGTCATAATCTGCGCGGCGAGCTTCGCCTATGCCGACGCACCGAAGGGCGCGAGCGTGTCGGTGGTGCTTAACGCGACGCTGGAGGTCGTGCTCTACGCGATAGTCATGCAGGCGCTCGCGAGCTATTCGATAGACACGATGCTCAACGGCATGGACAGCGGAAACGCGGCGTTTATCGTTACAGATAAGCCGGAGGAGATAGCGCAGGCGGTGTTCAGCCACCTCGGACGCGGGGTGACCGCAATGAACGCCGAGGGAATGTTCTCCAAGACGCCGAGGACGACCCTTCTCTGCGCGATACGAAGCCACGAGGTGCACGCGCTGAAGAACGTGGTAACGCAGGCGGACCCGAACGCGTTTATGATACTGACAAACGCGCGCGAGGTCGTCGGACGCGGATTCAGCCTTCCGGGAAGCAAAAACAGCAAACAGAGCGGCAAAAAGTGAGCGTTCAGCCCGCAATCGGGTGAATTTGGCAACAGGATAGAATGTAAAGCGGCGGTTGAGAAATTTCAACCGCCGCTTGATTGTTTTTAACGGCAAATCGTGGTAGAATATCTGCATAAGCAAAGGAGGACGGAATATGCTGAAAGACTATATATCACAGATGAAGGGCGCGATGGGTTCGGAGCACACCGAGATCCGCGCGCAGCGGAACACCAGCCGACGCGTGTCGGTGCTGAACGGAGACATGATTTCAAACTCGCGCAGCGAGGAGAGCGGTGTCTGCGCGCGCGTCTATCGAAACGGAGTGTACGGATTCGCGTCGGGCGCAGAGTATTCGGAGAGCGCGGTTCGCGAGATACTCGAAGCCGCTCAGCGCAACGCGAAGTTCATGGACGAGCGCACAGGAAAGGGGAAGCCCGCGCTGCCGGTGATAGCGAAGGGGACGGTCGAGTACAAGCCGTATTTCAGCGACCCCGAGCAGAAGGCGTACATCGACTTTGTGCGCGAGGTGGACGCATACATCGCGAAGAAGTACCCGAAGCTGGTGAGCCGTCGGGTGACCGCCTACGCGGACAGCATGGAGAAGCTGCTCGTCACCAACGACGGCGCGGACGGATACTCGATAGCGCCGCGGGCGTATGTTCCGATAATCATGACCGCAAACTCGAATGACGGCTCGACCGTTGAGATGTTCCGTGTGCTCGGAGCGGAGCGCGGCGGCTGCATCGACGAGAAGTACAGGTCGGTTGAGGACTTCGCCGCCGAGATAGAGCAGAACTACGAGATGCTGATGGCAAAGGCGGAGGGTGTCTACGCCGAGGCGGGCGTCCGCGACGTGATACTCGGACCGAACATGGCGGGAATACTCGCGCACGAGGCGGTCGGGCACACCGTCGAGGCAGACCTGGTGCTCGGAGGCTCGGTGGCGGCGCATCTGCTCGGAAAGCCGGTCGCAAGCGAGCTTGTGACGATGGTCGACTTTGCGCACACGCTGCACGACGGCTCGCCCGCGCCGCTTCCGGTGTATATCGACGACGAGGGAACTCCCGCGACCGACGAGCTGATAATCAAGGACGGCATACTGGTAGGCTATATGAACAGCCGCGAGTCGGCGCAGCACTTCGGCATGGAGCCGCACGGAAACGCGCGCGCGTACACCTTCTCGGACGAACCGCTGATACGCATGAGGAACACCGGCATACTGCCCGGCAAGTCGAAGATCGAGGAGATGATAGCGTCGATAAAGGACGGCTACTACCTCACCGAGACGGGCAACGGCCAGGCGGACACGACCGGCGAGTTTATGTTCGGCGTGAACATGGGCTACGAGATAAAGAACGGCAAGCTCGGACGTGCGATACGCGACACGACCATATCCGGCATAGCGTTTGAGATGCTAAAGACGGTGGACATGCTGTCCGACGACAACGTGTGGGTAAGCTCGGGATTCTGCGGCAAGAAGCAGCCGATGCCGGTGGGCATGGGCGGACCCGCGCTCAAGTGCAGAATAAACATCGGCGGACGCTGAGAAGGGGGAGAAAATCGTATGAATAATCGCGAAATTGCGGAGTATACGCTCGAAAAACTTACTAAACTCGGCGCGGACGCGGCGTCGGTCGGCGTGGCGCACGGCTCGACAGACGAGCTGAACGTGGACGGCGGCGAATTCAGCCTCATGCGCACGCTTTTTGACACGAATGTCGGCATGAAGGTGATAAAGGACGGCAAAAAAGGCAACATCTCGATAAACCAGACCGACAAACAGAGCATCGACGAGGCGTGCGCGACGGTCATCGCATCGGCGGAGCAGTCGCAGCCGGACGAGGCTCACCGCATCGCGCCGTTCGCGGGCAAGGAGAAGTTCACCCTCGGCGTGCTAGAGCCGGACATCGCCGCGCTGTACGACCGGATAAACGAGTTCCTGCGCGTAACCAAGCAGGACTACCCGAAGATAATGATGGAGCAGTTCATCGCGCAGTACGAGCGTGAAAACGCGCTGTACATGAACACCAACGGCACCGAATTCGAGCAGGAGAGCGGCGAGTACAGCATAAGCTCGATGTTCTCGGCGCACGAGGGTGAGAAGGCGGGGTCTTTCAACGGCGCGGACGCGCTGTTCACCGACCTGAAGACGCCGCTCATCGACCTCGCGGGACACCGCCGGCTGTTCGGCGAGAGCGAGCGGTCGCTCGACCCGGTGTCGGTGGACGGCAAGTTCGTGGGCACGCTCATCGCAACGCCGCCGCTTATGGAAGTCTTCCTCTACTCGATATGCGGAAACTTCTGCTCGGACGGCGTGATAATCGACAAGACAAGCCCGTGGATAGACAAGCTCGGAAAGACTGTCGCGTCGAGCAGCCTCACCATCTCCAGCCGTCCGTACGCGCCGGAGATAGTCTGCGGCGAGCGGTTTGCGGAGGGATTCAAGTCGGAGGACATGGACATCATAAAGGACGGCGTGCTGAAAAACTTTGTCCTCAGCGACTACGGCGCACGCAAGACCGGATTTGAGCGCGCGAAGAACCACGGCGCGAACTTCTTCGTCACCCCGGGCAGCCGCTCGGTGGAGGAGATGATTGCGGGCGTGGAGCGCGGACTCATTGTCAACCGATTCTCCGGCGGCGAGCCGAGCGCAAACGGCGACTTCAGCGGCGTCGCGAAGAACAGCTTCCTCGTCGAGAACGGAAAGATCGTCGGCGCGGTGAGCGAGACGATGATAAACGGAAACTTCGCCGAGATGCTCGGAAACGTCCGCGAGATAAGCCGCGAGACCGAGGGCGGCGGACGGCGAGTGTTGCCGTGGGTGGCGTTCGGCGGCATCACGGTCAGCGGAAAGTAAGGAAAGAGAGAGAAAAGGACGCGGGCGAGCGCTCGCGTCCTTTTTTGCATCTATTTTTCCGCATAGCGGACAAACAGCGTCGAATATGCTGTTTCAGTTTACGAAAACGAGGTGTATTCGGATGCTTTCACTTGCGCTGTTCCTGATATTGCACGGATTCTACATGACGCTGCGCGTCGGGGGAGGGTCGTTCCCAAAGCCGCTCGGCGCGGAGGAGGAGCGCAGGCTGCTCATCGCCAAGGCGGAGGGCGACCACGCGGCGCGGGATAAGCTGATAGAGCACAATCTGCGGCTGGTGGCGCATGTAGTGAAGAAATACTACTCGTCCACTTCCGACCAGGAGGACCTCATCTCGATAGGCACGATAGGGCTTATCAAGGCGGTGGACACCTTCGACCACACGAAGAACATCAGGCTTGCGACATACGCCGGACGATGCATCGAAAACGAGATACTTATGCACTTCCGCGGCGTGCGCAAGACGGCGGGTGAACTGTCGCTTAGCGACGAACTGGACTCGGACGGCGACGGCGAGCCGCTGGTGCTCGGAGACACGATAGCGGACAGCGGCGAGGAGATAATCGACCGCCTGAGCCGCGAGGAGCAGCGGTTGAAGCTGCTTAAAGCTATGGACAAGGTGCTCGAGCCGCGCGAGCATGAGATACTGACGCTGCGATACGGTTTGAACGACGAAAAACCGCTCACACAGCGCGAGATCGCGGCGAAGTACGGAATATCCAGAAGCTATATATCGCGCATAGAGAAGCGGGCGCTGGGCAAGCTGCGGGACGAGATGGGCGAGCGGTGATAGAGGAAAATCGAATCGTCGATAGGTAAAAGCGGCTAAATACGTCGGTTTTCGTTGACTATGTTTTGTGGCAAATGCTATAATGTCATTGTGGCGTAATGCCAATCATGCACAAAAACGAAGGAGGAGTATTCATGAAAAGGTACATAAGCCTACTGCTTGCGCTGCTTCTGATGGTCGGACTGCTCGCGGGCTGCGGAAACACGGAGGAAAAACCGTCTACCGAGCCGTCGACAAGCACCACCACCAATCCTACGCAGGCACCTGACGATGGGAACGATCCCACCGACGAGCCGGAGGACGACTTCCCGCTTCCTCTCACCGAGGACGAGGTGACCTTCGACTACTGGCTGCCCAACAGCATGACGTTCGAGGGCTACTCGGGCAGCGAGGACAGCGAGTTCTACAAGTGGATGGAGCAGCAGACCGGAGTTCACATCAACTTCATCAACCCGCCCTCGAGCGGCGTGACCGAAGCGTTCCAGACGATGGTTCTCTCGGAGGACTACCCGGACTTCATCTATCGCATATTCAGCTACTATTCCGGCGGCGTGGATAAGGCGATAAGCGATGGCGTTATCCTCCGCCTCAACGACTATGCCGAGCAGTACATGCCGCACTACATGGCGGTCGTCAATCGCGACGAGGACACCTTCATCCAGAGCGTCAGCGACTCGGGCAACCTCTGGGGCGTCCACTGCATACTCGACCGTCAGCAGGGCGCGTGGATAGGCACCGGCATCCGTGAGGACTGGCTGACCGACGCGGGCATGACCGTTAAGGACGTTGAGACTGTCGACGGACTTGAGCAGGCGCTCACCGCCTTCAAGGACTACACCTATGAGAATCAGGGACCGCTCTTCCTGTCCACCGGTTCGGCGACCTACTCCGGCTCGATAACCGGAACGTGGAACGTGATGGGCGTTTCGCAGATGCCCTTCCTGAGCATTGACGGAACCGCCACCTACAACGGCATGAACCCGAACTACAAGGAGTATGTCGGCAAGATGGCTGACTGGTACAGCAAGGGCCTTGTCAACAAGAACTATGTCGGCGAGAACCACTGGGCTACTCCGGATGATTACTGGATAAACGGCAATGTCGGCGTTGCGGATGTCATGTACGCCTCGATGGGAATGCTGACCAGCATGAACGCGTCCAGCGATTTCGGCGCTGATCCGGACTTCACCATCACCGCCATCCCGACCCCGAAGCTCAACGCTTCGGACGACATTTGGAACGACTATCACTGCCGCGAGAGCTTCAACGTCGTGCGTGCGCAGAACTCGGTCGGCATAAGCACCCAGTGCTCGGACATCGAGCTTGCCTGCAAGTGGTGGGACTATATCTTCACCGACGAGGGCACGATCGCTTCCAACTGGGGACCGTATGTCGGTGAGCTCGGTGACACTAGCTCGTCCTACTACATCGACGAGACCGACGCGAACGGCGACGGACACGTAGAGGTCTATCAGCCGTGGATGATGGAGAAGTACGGCACCTGCGTCTACTTCATGGGTCTGTACACCATCCATAACGGACCGCAGGTCTACATCTGGGATCGCGAGTTCACCGCGCTGAGCCAGAAGGAAGTCGACTCCGCCAACACTTGGGACAGCGTCGGCACCGGCTGGCTGTGGCCGGACGGCGTCACCCTTACCGCTGACGAGGGTTCGGAGGCGAGCGGCATAGTCGCTGCCTGCAACACCGCGGTCAACGAATGGGCGGTCAAGGTCATAACCGGCGAGAAGAACGTCGATACCTATGACACCGAGCTTGTCCCGCAGCTCAAGACCATCGGCATTGAGCGTGCCACCGAGCTGTATCAGAACGCGCTCAGCCGCTACTATGACCGTGCTCAGTTCATGGACTAAGTGAAATCCAAGCGACTGACAACAACTAACTGAATCGAGGGCGGCGCGGCTGGGGGAACCGGGCACGCCGCCCTCACTCTATACTTTTGCGGAGGATAAAGCATGAAAAGGATACCTTTCAACACCGGATGGAAATTCGGCTACGGCGACGGTTCGAGCGGATTTTTCGCCGTGCTCGGCAGGCGCAATGACCTTGTCGACGTGCTGCTGCCGCACGACTTCACCATATCGAGGGACGTCACGCCGGACGCGCCGAGCAAGGGGGACAGCGGCTACTACCCCGGCGACGCCGGAACATACGAGAAGGTTTTCACGCTGGACAGCATACCGGACACGGTGCTTGTCGACTTCGACGGCGTGTATCGCGACGCGCACGTTCGGCTTGGAAACACCGAGCTTGCGGTGCATCACTACGGCTACACGCCGTTTACCGTCGACCTCACCAAGTATCTGAAGGTCGGCGAGAACAAGCTGGTCGTCACCGCGTCCAACGTGCCCGAGGGTCACTCGCGCTGGTACGCCGGCGGCGGTATCTTCCGCGAGGTGAATCTCCTGACCGCGGGCAAGCGCTACATCGCGCCGCGCGGCGGCATATTCGTCCGCACCGAGAGCATATCGAAGGACGGCGCCGCGTCGATGGCGGTGGATGTGACGCTCGCGGGTGAGCCGATAGAGGGCGAGCGCGTGCGCTTCACCGTCACCTCGCCGGAGGGCGAGATCGTCGCGAAGTTCTGCAAGCCGGCGCTCGACGGAAAGGTGTCCACCGCCTTCGCCATCGGAAACGCGAAGCTCTGGGACCTCGACCACCCGAACCTCTACACACTCAAATGCGAGGTCACGGTCGACGGCGAGACGATAGACGAGAGCGAGACGCAGTTCGGCGCGCGTGTCATCACGATAGACGCGAAGAACGGATTCAGGCTCAACGGCAAGCAGCTGATACTACAGGGCGGCTGCGTCCACCACGACAACGGTCCGATAGGCGCGGTCTCCACCCCGATAGTGGAGGAGCGCCGCGTCCGCAAGCTGAAGGAGGGCGGCTATCACGCCATCCGCACCGCGCACAACCCGCCGTCCGCCGCGCTGCTCGACGCCTGCGACAAGCTGGGCATGCTCGTGCTCGACGAGGCGTTTGACATGTGGCTGCACGGCAAGAACACCTACGACTATCACAAGGACTTCGAGAGCTGTTGGGAGCAGGACATCGAGGCGATGGTGCTCCGCGACCGCAGCCACCCGTCGGTGTTCATGTGGAGCATAGGCAACGAGATACTCGACCAGTGGTTCGGCGAGGCGGGAATCGACCGCATGAAGATGCTCGCCCGCAAGGTGCGTTCGCTCGACCCGACCCGCATGATCACAATGGGCGGAGTGTTCATAAACAAGGGCACTCCAGAGGACAGTGAGGAGTTTGGCCGCTGGTGCGAAAAGCACGGTCTTGAGAACGAGTACGCGAATAAGCGCGGCGACATGGGCGGATTTTTCAGCGGCATTAAGAAGATAACCAAGGAGGAGACCGACGAGATAGAGAAGGAACTCGGCATCATAGACCTCCACTACGACGTTCAGCGCTATCCGTCGCTGTGCAGGGAGCGCCCGAACGCGATAGTCCTCTGCAGCGAGAGCTTCGCCAAGGAGACCGCGATGGAGTGGAAGATAATGCGCGAGCATCCGCAGATAATCGGCGACTTCGTCTGGACGGCGTGGGACTACATCGGTGAGGCGGGCTGCGGCTCGGTGCGCTACTTCTCGGACGAGGACATCGCAAAGATGGGCGGAATGCCCGAGCGCGGGACGGCGTTCACCGTCTTCCCGATAGGCTATCCGTTCCGACTCGCGCACGACGGCGACTTCGACCTGCTCGGCTACGACCGTCCGCTGAGCCACTACCGCCGCGCGGTTTGGGGCTCGAAGGAGACATACGTCTGCGCGTTCCCGCCCTGCAACAACGGCAAGTTTGAGGACATCTCGCGCTGGACATGGACCGATGTCAAGGCGAGCTGGACCTTCCCGGGCTATGAGGGCGAGCCGACCCGCGTCGAGATCTACTCGGGCGCGGAGGAGGTCGAGCTTATTCTCAACGGAAAGAGCCTCGGACGCAAGCCCGCGGGCGACAAGGCGAACTACCGCACAATATTTGAGGTGCCGTACGAGCCGGGCGAGCTGACCGCCGTCGGATATGAGAACGGCAAGGAGCTGTCGCGGATGACGCTCGAGACCGTCGGCGAGGCGAAGTCGATAGTCCTCAAGCCGGAGACCGACGCCGTTTCCGCCTGCCCGAAGAACTTCATCTATGTCAACATGGAGTTCGTCGACGAGAAGGGTCGCCGCGTGCCGTATGTTGAGAAGCTCGCGACCGCCAAGGTCGAGGGTGAGGGCACGCTTGCGGCGTTTGCGTCCAGCATCGCCGCGACCGAGGAGAACTACACGACAGGCAGCTTTACGAGCCGCGACGGACGCCTTCAGGCGATAATCCGCAGCACCGGAAAGCCGGGCGTCGCAAAGCTCACCGTGTCGTCGGAAGGATTTGCCGACGCGACCGTCGAGGTGCGCTTCAACTGACCATTAGGCAGAATAAAAAGGACTGTGCGCACGCACAGTCCTTTTTAGTTATCCTTTTTGCGAAGAATGTGCCAGATGTCGCCTCCGGCAAACCCACACTTTCGATACAGTTTTTTGGGAGAAGATGGGTTGTTTACCGCGCCGGAGACGGTCACAAAGTTCGCTGTTTTTGACATTCGGCGGAGCAGCTCACACACGACAAAAGTTCCGAGACCGCACCCGCGATACTCGGGCGAGACCTGTATCCATTCGAGCACTCCCTCGCCGACCTGCGTGTCGAACTCGCCGATACCGCTCGCGACCATCCGACCGCCGTTCCGCTCGCGGACTGCTATCCACAGCTCGGGCGAGTAGACGCTGTGCGTCAAATATGTTTCAACTTCCGACTCACTCATCGAAATATCGTCGTAACACTCGCTGATATGTTCCGAAAACTGCGCAGGGGACGCGCTGAACAGCTCAAATTCGTCGGACAGTGAGGCGTCGGGGATATGGCGCAGGTCGTGAGAAAGCCGGAAATACGGCTCATCCACATATTCGCCCAAAAGGTTTGCTGAAAACTCGATATTATGCAGAATCAGCATGTTTTCAGGCGGAACAGTCACTAAATACTTCCAATAGGGAAGGGAGGACGTGCCGCACGGGTCGGCAAGATACTTTTCAAGTGAAATATTCATATCTATCACCAAACAGGACCGATCATAGAATTTTCAGCGGCTTGAAGTTCAGATAATCGGCGGAGATGAGACGATAGTCTACCCCGCCGTACACGCCCTCGAACGCGAGCGAGTGCGCGCCGCCGTGCAGGTGCCCATAGTAGCAGCGCTCCACACCGTATTCGTCGAGCATCCGCGTGATGTCGTCGCACGCCTTGCTGCCGACGATCGGCGGGTAGTGCAGAAATGCAATGATATGCTCAAAACCGCCGTCTTTTGCCGACTTGAGCGAAGTATCGAGCCGAATAAGTTCGCGTTTGTACACCTTCTCGTCGCCCGCGTCACCGAACACATCGGCAAAATACCAACCGCGCGTTCCGCAGAGCGCGTAGTTTTCGTAGGACAGCGAATTGTTGTGCAAAAGTTCAAAATTCCATCCACTCTCCTCAAAAAAGCGACGCATTTTGGCGGCAGTTGTCCACCAATAGTCGTGATTGCCCTTGAGGAAAATCTTCTTTCCGGGAAGCTCGTTTATGAAGTCGAAGTCAGCCTTGGTCGACTCGAGGCTCATTGCCCAACTGAGGTCGCCGGGCATCACAACAGTGTCATCTTCGCTTACTGCCGCAAAGCCTTCACGCAATTTGTCAACGTATCCGACCCACGCGCCGCCGAATACGTCCATCGGCTTGTCGGCGGCAAGGGACAGGTGCAGATCACCAATGACAAAAAGTGACATAAATACCTCCAAAACGGTGAATAATTGCTCAAATCCTCGCAAAAACTAGAATGTCCAAGCGGACAAGTCAATATGAGGAGTGGATAAAAATGGAGAACAAGAAGCATGACGTGCTCAGCGGCGTCCAGTGCACCGTTGAGAGCTGTGTCCATCACTGCTGCGACAATTCCTGCGCGGCACCGGGAATAACCGTCAAGCAGGATTGCGGCAACTGCACCTGCCAGTCGGAGACCCTCTGCTCGACCTATCAGCGCCACGAGTAAGTCTCACACCCCCGAACAGGGGGCTTACTTAAGAAAATTGAGAACTATTTGTGACATATCTTCGGGAGAACAGCTGCCTTTGAACCGAACTTGCGCATCTTTCAGCGAGGCGAGTTGGGGTGGGGGAGTTGTGCCGGTCAGCTCGGACAGTCGGTCAATCAGCTCGACTCCTCCGCTCGCGCTTCCACCCTCGATGGCGGAGATGACAGCGGAGCAGAACTTGTACGGATTCGCCGTGCTGACAATGACCGTCTTGCGGCTGTCGTCAGTGGATGTAAAGTATTTTTGCTTTACGGCAGTGGCGACGGCGGTGTGCGGATCGAGAAGGTAATTGCTCTCCTTCCATACTCTCGCAATGGTTTGCTTGGTGTCGGCGTCGTCGCAGAAGTCCGCCCAGAACAGCTCACCTATCTGCGACTTCAGCTCGCCTCCGACAAGGTATTCGCCTTTACGGCTTAAATCATCCATAAAGTCTTTAACCTTTACGGGGTCGCCGCTCAGATGGCAGAGCAACCGCTCGAGGTTGGACGAGATGAGTATATCCATCGACGGCGAGATCGTCGTGTGGAAGGCGCGGTTGCGGTCGTATTTTCCGGTGCGTATGAAGTCGGTCAGCACATTGTTCGCGTTGGACGCGCAGATGAGCCGACCAATCGGAACGCCGATGCACTTTGCGTAGTATGCCGCGAGAATGTTCCCGAAATTGCCGGTAGGCACGCAAAAATTGAGTTCATCATCGAATTTAATTTCGCCGAGCCGCACGCAGTCGAGGTATGCCGAGAGGTAGTAGGCTATCTGCGGGAGCAGCCGTCCCCAGTTTATCGAGTTCGCGGAGGTGAACCGCCGACCGCGGGCTTCAACGGCTGCGGCTACCTCGGGGTCGTTCAGGATGCGCTTCACTCCGTTCTGCGCGTCGTCGAAGTTGCCGCGCACCGCCTGAACGTGCACGTTTGACCCGTGCTGCGTCGTCATCTGCAACTTCTGCACGTCGGACACGCCGTTTTCGGGGTAGAATACGACTATTTCGGTATCTTCGACGTCGCAGAATCCCTCGAGCGCAGCCTTGCCGGTGTCTCCGGAGGTCGCGGTCAGTATCAGCGCCTTCTCGCGCTGACCCGATTTTTTCATAGACGCGGGGAGCAGGCGGGGCAGCATTTGCAACGCCATGTCCTTGAACGCGCAGGTCGGACCGTGCCACAGCTCGAGGTACAAGTCCTCGCCGCGCTTTACCACCGGAGCGGGCTCACCGTCAAAGCGCGAGCGGCTGTAAGCCTTGCAGCAGTAGTCCTCCAGCTCCTCAATGGAGAACTCGTCGAGGAAGAGCGACATCACATACGCCGCGCGCATCGGGTAGTTTTTCTCGGCGAGCGCCGCAAGCTCGAGCGGGGTGATGTGCGGCAGCTCGCGAGGGACGAACAGACCGCCGTCCGGCGCGAGTCCGCGCGCTATCGCCTCGCTTGCGGAGTATTCCTTTGAAAAATCACGAGTGCTTGAGTATTTCATCCAAATCCTCCTAAAATGCGTTCTCAATATGTATGATTTCCTCTTTTTCAAGCGAGCTGTGCGGAGGGTAGACCTCTATCACGTCGAACCGCGCGTTGCGGTCGGAAAGTCCACGGTTTTGCAGCCACAGCTCGGCGGTCTTGCGCAGTTTCGACTGCTTCTGCGCGTCCACAAACTCGCGAGCCTCGGCGAACCGCGCATTATCCCGCATCTTCACCTCGACGAAGACGATCTCGCCGTCCTTTTCAACTATCAAATCTATCTCGCCGAACCGCGACCGCGCGTTGCGCTCGATGGGGCGGTATCCCTTGCCGCGCAGGTAGTCGAGCGCTATCTGCTCGCCCAGCTCACCGCGGGTTTTCGGCTTTGCCTGCGACTTTGAGAAGTGCTTTTGCAGAAAGCTCATGCGGTGGGCGGGGCAGGGACCGAGGCGGTCGATTGCGTCGAAGTGCGCCTTTGCGCCGTAGCCCTTGTGCTTCGCGAATCCGTAGCCCGGGTACTGCTTGTCGAGCACGTCGACGACGTATCGGTCACGCGTCACCTTCGCGATTATCGACGCGGCGGCGATCGACGGACAGGTCGCGTCGCCTTTTACCACGCATTTCGCGGGAACGGGGAAGTTTCGCTGCTGGTTGCCGTCGATGAGCGCGCCGTCGAGCGGCACCTTCGCGTGTACCTCGGCGATTGCCTGCCGCATGGCGTGCATCGTCGCGGAGAGGATGTCGGTCGACTCTATCTCGTCGACATCGACCGACGCGACCGCCCACACGCGCGCCTTGGCGACTATCTCGTCGTACAGCTTCTCGCGGCGACGCTCGGTGAGCTGCTTCGAGTCGTTGAGACCCTCTATCTCCTCGTCGCCGAGCAGCACGGCGGCAGCCACGACAGGGCCGGCGAGCGGTCCGCGCCCTGCCTCGTCCACGCCGCAGAAGACGCTCCATCCGCGCGAGGCGGCTATCTCGTTTTCAAAACTTTTGTCAGGCATTTGCAGGCACCTCTAATGTTATGCGCCCGATTTTGCAGCTTCTGAAGTCGTCGAGCAGCAGCCGCGACGCGCGCAGCGTGTCCACCTCGCCGCCGCTCATCAGGCATCCGCGCCGCCGTCCGACCTGTTCGAGCAGCTCGCCGCCGAGGGTGCTGCCGCCGCCGGGAAGCTCGAAGGCGTTCGCCTTTGCCGACTCGATGTCGAGCGAGTACCGTGCGGCAAACGCGTCGGGCGCGACGTCACAGAGCCGGATGCACAGCTTCGCCGCCAGCCCCTCGATGTCGAGTATGTCGTCGCGTATCGCCCCGGTGAAGGCGAGATTCAGCCCGACCTCGGGGTCGTCGAACTTCGGCCAGAGCATGCCCGGGGTGTCGAGCAGCTCAAGCCCGTCGCCGAGGTAGAACCACTGCTCCTTGCGCGTGACGCCGGGACGGTTCTCCGCCACCGCGCGCGCGCCTCCGGCAAGTCGATTGATAAGCGAGCTTTTGCCGACGTTTGGGATGCCGACTATCATCGCGCGAACACCGCCCTTGCGGCCCGCGCGCTCCAGCTTTTCGATGCGCTCGGTCGCGGCACGCCTGACCGCACCAGCGAACGCGCCGATGCCGCCGCCCGACTTCGCGTCGGTCTTCAGCACCTCGCCGCCGACCGACAGCTCCTTTGCCCACGCGTCGGTGAGAGCGGGATCTGCCTGGTCGGCGCGGTTGAGCAGTATCACGCGCGGCTTTGCGCCGAGAAGCTCGGATATGTCGGGATTGCGGCTGGAGCGGGGGATGCGCGCGTCGAGAAGCTCGCACACCACGTCGACGCGTCCGAGCGCGTCAATGAGCGCCCGCCGCGTCTTTGCCATATGTCCGGGGTACCACTGTATCCGAAGCTCGTCCATCACAGACCTTCTTTCTCTATTGCGGACATAAATTCGCCGCAAAACTCGTTTATCGTACGGTATCTCACGCTTCTGTCGTAGTCGGTCGCGCGAAGGAGCACGTCATAAACCGCGTCACCAAGCTCGAAGTCCTCGCGCGCATTCGGGATGAACATACCTTTTGCGTATCTCTCACCGATGTTTTTAATGTCGCTGAACATATCGAAAATGAGCGCGCCGAGCGTGAATTCGCTGGTTTGCTCGTCGATAACCGCCGAAAATTCGTTTTCCTCCGGAGCTTTCAGCCGCTTTGTGCCGAAATAGTCTGCGCCGAGGTCGTTGACCGCGGGCATCTTGCGGAAGAGGTCGATGTCGCAGAAGGTGACCGAATCGTGCTCGAAATCGTACATTATGCTGCTGTCGTAGAAGTCGACGGCGACATATCCGCGCTCGATAAACGTCCGAAAGAAGGAGAACAGCTTCTCGACGACAACCAGCCGTTTCGCGACCGGAAGCCGCTTGAATTTCTTCATCGGAGTGTCCAAATCGGGGTTTTCATTGTATTTGTCGAAATTCCAGTGGTCGAACAGGCACTCGCCCTCCGCCCACTCGAATATCGCTACGAAAAGTTCGCCTTTGTCGAAACTATCCACAAGTTTTATCAAGTTCGGATGCTGAATATCGCGATATTTTTGAACCGCGTCCCGCAGAAGCGCGATAGACTCCGACTCGGAAAGCTCCGCTTCGACCGTCTTTGCGCCCGCAATCTTGAAGAAGAGCTTTCGGTCGCCATTCTGCACGCCGAACATGATGCAGCCGCTGCCGGTCTCATCTATGACCGAAAATACAGTTCCGTACTCATTCAGCCATGAAAAGTCCTGAAATTCGCGCAGTTTGTACTCTATTCCGTCTATTGCCGCCCTAACCATCACAGACCTCCGAACGAGCCGAGAGGGAAGAGCCGCCACAGCGCGCGACCTATCACCTGGCGCTCGTCCACCATGCCGACGGTGCTCGAGCGGCTGTCCGACGAGTGGTTGCGGTTGTCGCCCATGACGAAGATGCAGCCATCCGGCACGACGATGTCGGTGTAGGCGGGGGTGTCGTAGTTCTTGCGGGTCGCCTCAGCGGTGTACGGCTCGTCGAGCGCCACGCCGTCGACATAGACGAGACCCTCGTCCGGCGCGAGCATCACCGTCTGTCCCTCGGTCGCGATGACGCGCTTTATCAGCGGCTCGCTGTAACCCTCGACGTGTATGACCACTATGTCGCCGGGGGTCGGGTCGTAGGCTATGTTCGAGATTATCAGGCGGTCGCGGTTTATGAGCGTCGGATTCATCGAGTCGCCGTCCACGCCGATTATCCGCGCGAAGAAGGTGAAGATTATCACGATAGCGGATATCGCGAGCGCGAGCGCCTGTGCCCAGTCGAGCAGTCCTCGACCCGGCTGCTTCTGCTCCTGTTCGCCGTCCTCGTCGTTCTCACTGTTCTCGCCGTCCTCGAGGGAGACGCCAAACGCCGTGTCGTCGTCATAGCCGCCGAACGACTCGTCGACAGGTTCGCTTGCCTCCGACTCGGCGCTCTGCTCGACGGGAGCGTTTTCACCCTCCGATTCGTCGCTGTTCTGTTCGATTTTCCGCGATTTTTCCTCGTCTTCCGCAAAAACCGCAGCCCAAATGTTCGGATCCATATCTGTCCTCCAATCGAAACACTAAAGGTCTATCCTTTAGTATAGCACAAATCGTCGAGAAAATAAAGATGTCAGGAGAGTGCCTTTTCTACCGCGTCGTTCACCCGCTCGCGGCGGTCGGCGCAGAGACGGTCGCAGCGCGCGAAGCTCACCTCGCCATCGCGCTCAAGCAGCCGCAGCACCTCGTCGCGCCCGAGCTTTTCGGCGGCGAAGTCGAACGCGCGCATATCGCACAGACCCTGATAGAACACCGCCGCGCGAAGGCTTTCGACCGGCTGTCCGTCCGCGCCGGGGTAGACCGAGAACGGGTCGCCGGAGGGGAAGGCAAGCCCCGCGTCGGTCTCTTTCCACGGGTCGACGCGGCGCTTGGAGAGCTGCGAGTTGTAGAAGTTGTGCCCCCACTGGAGGAATCCCTCAAGCGAGTGTTTCCAGCTCGGCGCGGCAAACGCACGGTTCTGGTAGCTCGACTGCGCGATGTATCGGTTGGACACGTCCACGCACTGCGAGCAGCAGTAGTAGCCCCACAGCGGGCGCGCGCCGCCGTCGATGAACGGCTGGATGTGGTCTATCGCGACGACCGGACGCTCGACCGCGCCGCTCTTGTAAAACTCGTAGTGCGACAGCGCGTCGATGATAGGCAGGTCGGGGATGGCGGAGCGGACGATGTTCTTCGCCGCGATATAGCCGTCAATCTGCTCGGCGTTCGGCTCGTCGGAGACATGCAGGAAGCAGCTCTTTTCGATGCCGAGCGCGTCTACCTCGCGGCGCAGAGCGGGCAGGAACTCGCCGAGAAACGCGCGGTACGCGTCGCCGACAGCGGGAGTCTCCCATCCGAAAAGCCGCTTTCCGTCGACCGACACGACCTTCGGGGAGGCCTGCGCACCCCACTGGGTGAACAGATGCGAAAACTCGAAATGCGTTATGCCGCAGCGCTTCGCAAGCTCTACGAATCGGCGCAGCAGCGAGAAGTCGAAGTCATGGCCGCCGTCGCGCTTGCTCACACCGACGAGCTGCGCGGTGAGTCGTTCGCCGCCCGGCTCGGTGTCCAGCGGAGGGGTGAACAGCGGCGTGAGCAGCGTGTTTCCGCCCAGCCGCGCATAGTTTTTCAGCCACTTTTCGAGCGTGTCTAAGTATTTCGGCGACCACATCTCAAGACCGTAGCTGTTCGCGAGACAGTCGTAGTGGAACCACTGGGTGAACAGCAGTTTCTGCGGCGGAAGCTCGGCGTTCATCACGTCGACCGACAGCTCAAGCTCGAGCTGCGCCTCGGGGCAGTCGAGCGAGAACACGGCTTTGACACACCCCGCCGCGTCGGGATATAGGTCTATCCAAAACGCGCGCCACTCGCCGACAGCAAGCGTTACAGCGCCGTCGACGGGCAGCAGCGGATCGGGGAACAGCCCCGGCTTTGTGCGCAGATAGTCGCCGCGCGCGTGTTCGTAGCAGGGGAGGGCGACCGGCACGAGCCCGACCTGACGCAGCGCCGACGGCGCGTCCGAGCGGAGGGACACCTTCGCCTCGACGTCGCCGCTTTCCGCCATCACCGCCACCTGAAAGCTCACCCGCTCGCCGACAAAGCAGCGCAGTCGGCGGTTAAGCGGCTTCGGCTCGGCGTCGGGAAACACCTTTTCGAGCGAATCAACAAACCAGATTTTCATCGTGCGACCTCCTTTTCGGCTTCTATTATAGCGTGCTCCAGCTCGTCGCCGCGGCGCTCCATGTCCTCTAGCAGAGCGAGCTGCGCCCGCGCGCGTTCGAGGTTGTGCATCGGTCGGGATGTCTTGAAATATGTGTCGCCGCACAGCCAGTCGGTGAGAAACCGCGCGCCGCACTCATAGGTCATCAGCTTCGCGCCGAAGACAAGCGCGTCCCGCTCGCCCTCGGATATGTGGCCCGCGCCGTCGAAATAGCCGCGCGCGTAGGCGGAGAACAGCTCGACCGACACGCCCATCGTCTCGGGATGCCGCGTGTCCTCGTCGGCGGTGGCGGCTCCGGTGCGTATCGCGTCGCCGAAGTCGAACGCCGAAAGTCCGGGCATCACCGTGTCCAGGTCGACCACCGCGAGCGCGCGGCGCGTATTGCTGTCGAACAGTATGTTGTTTATCTTGGTGTCGTTGTGCGTGACGCGAAGGGGCAGCTCGCGCACAGCCCGCTCGTAGCGCTTCGAGTACGCCTCCGCGCGGGAGAGATAGCTCTCCGCCTCGGCTTTCGCGCTGCCCAGCCGCCCGAACGCGTCCTCCTCGACCGACTTTTTCAGCGTGTCCAGACGCAGCGGGGTGTTGTGAAAGTTCGGTATCGTCTCGTGCAGACGCTCGGCGGGGAAGTCGCGAAGCTCTCGCATGAACCGACCGAAGCCGCGACCCGCCTCGCGCAGAACGGAGGGGTCGTCCGCGCGGTCAAACGAGAAGCTGTCCTCGATGAACGCGGTCATACGCCAGAAGCTGCCGTCCTCACTGCGAACCGACGACTCGCCGTTCGGCGTGAGTATCGGCGTGAGCGTCTCGCGGAAGGGGTCGCCGCCGCGTGCCGCAATCCGCTCGCGCAGCCAGTCGGTGACGAGCAGCATGTTCTCCATCAGTTTGTCAGGCTCGGTGAATATCGAAGTGTTGAGCCGCTGCAATATGTAGCGCCGGCGCGGCGTTGTGACCGCGTAGGTGTCGTTTATGTGCCCCGAGCCGTAGCGCTCGAACCGCTCGGGCGTGCCGCTTATGACAAACCGCGACGCGATGTTCAGAATATTGTCCATATTTCCCTCCGAAAACAAAGAAAAGACACCCGAAGGTGTCTTTCTTTTGAAAAATCAAAGATCCTCTTTGACCTTCGCGCTCTTGCCGACGCGGCCGCGCAGATAGTAGAGCTTCGCGCGACGAACCTTGCCCCTGCGGACAAGCTCGATGTGGTCGACGTTCGGGCTGTGAAGCGGGAAGACCTTCTCGACGCCGATGCCGTAAGAAATGCGGCGAACGGTGATGGTCTCGCTGATACCGCCGTGCTTGCGGGCGATTATCGTACCCTCGAACACCTGGATGCGCTCACGATTTCCTTCCTTAATGCGGACATGCACGCGAACGGTGTCGCCGATGCGAATGTCCGGAAGGCTCTCCTTCATGTACTGCTTGGAGAGAGTTTCAACCAGATTCATATTCCGAGTCCTCCTCTCTTTTCAGACGTTCGTGCCGCAAGAGTAAATAGGGGCGACAGAGGACCGTCCATAGTCGTGCTCAAATACTATAACACAAAAACTTTCCTCGCGCAAGTGGTTTCTGCGGAAAAATTTGCACAAATCGACTTTGTAACTATTTGTCACCGAATTGTAACCCTTTTGTTGTTGAATTGAGCATATTCGGATGATAAGATTATATTGCAAAAGGAAGAATTTGTAAAGTGGGTGATTCGATGAAGATGAAATATAGGTTTGCCGCTATCCTGCTCACATTTGCCATATTCTCGTCCTGCGCGCCGTCTACCGACGTGTCGACCGAGCCGAGTCCGAGTGTCGAGCTGTCAAGCGAACCGACCGCGGCGGTGGAGATGAACTACTTCAGATACACCGGCAAAAGCTCGTTCTATCCGCTGTGGGCGCAGCCGAACTCGGAGTTTACGGTGACAAAGACGCAATACAGCACCGACCGCAAGTTCACCGTCGGCGGATACCTTGAGCGAGAGGACATCGATGGTCGCGAGGACATCGCCGCCGTGGGACTCTACTCGACCGCCGCCGAATACTTCGCCACGCCGAACTCCAAGGCGTTGTACGACGAGAACGGACGGCTGAGCGAGATACTCTACCTGTACAGCGACGGAAACTATCGCAAAGAGCCGCCGTCCGAGGATGAAAAGCCGGTGACGAGCAATCCTGGCGTGCCGACCACGGCAGTCACCCAGCGGTCGTATAGTGAGGACGACATAAACCTGTCCTATGACGAGTATTTCTCGACGACGAGGCAGGTGTGCGGGTCGGAGCAATATTTAGCCGCAGGAATGCTCGACGATTTCACCGCGGGTGTAGATCTCGAGAAGGCGAAGGAGAACGGTTGGGACAGCTATCGGCAGGCGTTGGAGGACAAAAAGGTCGTCTCCCGATTCGCCGACAACTGGTACATCGAAAGTTCGGAGAATGTCTGGTACACCGACGGAAACACGATATATGTCTGCAACCTGCACAGCGACGAGGTGACGACCCTCTACACCTCAGAGGACGCGCGGATAATATCGGTGGGCGGAAACGAGGTCGTGATGTTCTTCATGACCGACGACTACAAAATTTACCGCCTGCACATCCCGAGCGGAATGGTGGACTTCATCTGCGACACCGCGTACGATTTTGAAAAGGGACTTGAGGATCTGTCGTATTACAGCTACACCGACGGATGGGAGGGATTCCGCGATTACCGCCACTATTATAAATATCAGTGGGTAGAGGGTGCAGAGATTGAGTATGACGAAGAATGGGCAAACGACGACGCATCGTTTGAGGAGTGGATAAAGCGCGACCATAGCAAGATGTTGGAGAACGATCAATCGTTTTCAAAGAAGTATATGCCGACGAATGGCTACTTCGAGGTGCTGTCGAACAAGGATGTCCGATATGTGGTGGTAGGCGAGTGGCTGCCGACGATGTTCGATATGGAGCACCCCTACTGGTTCTCAAAGACGATCCCCGCCACCGGCACCTTGTACGCCGGCGAGTATGTCACATACAGTGCGGCGCTTGGCAAATACGGCGCGAGGTGGGAGGTTCTCGACACGATAGGCATCCCCGACGAGATGCGGATGACCTTTACGGAGTTCTGCGGCAGCTATGGCAGGATCCCGCCCTATCCGTATGCCTGAACATAAACGGAGGTGTAGATATGAAGATGAAACGCGTACTTTCAATGCTGCTTCTGCTCACGACGCTGACCGCCTGCGCGCCGTCGTCTGAGCCGTCCGCTGAGCCGACTGTCGAACCGACCGCGGCGGTGGAGATGAACTACTTCAGATACACCGGCAAAAGCTCGTTCTATCCGCTGTGGGCGCAGCCGAACTCGGAGTTTACGGTGACAAAGACGCAATACGGCACCGACCGCAAGTTCACCGAGGGCGGATACCTTGAGCGAGAGGACATCGAGGGTCGCGAGGACATCGCTGCTGTGGGACTCTACTCGACCGCCGCCGAATACTTCGCCACGCCGAACACCAAGGCGTTGTACGACGAGAACGGACACATTAGCGAGATACTCTACCTGTACAGCGACGGCGAGTATCACGCAGAGCCGCCGGAAGGGGATGACATTCCGACCGAGCCGCCGAGGTCCGTATACGAGGGAACGGACAGGGTCGCTAAGCTATCCTATTCGGAGGACGACATAAACCTATCCTATGAGGAGTACTTCTCCAAACCTCGAGCTGTGACGGCGTGGTACTCCGGCGCGAGCACGTTAGACGATAAATTCAGACCGGGGGCAGCCAAGTGGGCACAGGAGAGAGGATGGGACTGGTTCGGTCAGGCGCTAGATGACGGAACGATAGTCTCCTACTACTACGACAACGAATACGGCACCAACGCCGAGAGCGTCTACTACACCGACGGCGACGCAATATATGTTCGCGTTCTCGGCGATGACAGCGAGGCGGAGACGCTGTACACGGCGGAGGACTCGCGCGTGATATCCATCGGCGGAAACGAGATAGTCCTGTTCTTCATGACCTCCGACTATAAAATCTATCGTCTGCATCTCCCAAGCGGCACGGTCGACTTCATGTGCGACACTGCGTTCGACTTCGAGGCGGGACTCAAGGGATACGAGATGTACATCTATAATCATGCATGGGAAGGCTATCAGGATACGCGGGCAATGCTCAACGACGATGATTATTATAGGGAGAAATATGTCGAATACTGGGGCGCTGAGCTTGCCGAGCAGATAGCGAATGACGACGCGTCATATGCGGAGTGGGCAAAGCGGGACCATACGGAGGAGATAGAGAACTGGTGCTCGCAGGCAAAGGAATATATGCCGGTGTCTGGACATTTCGAGATACTGTCCAACAACGATGTACGCTTTACAGCAATGGGACAGAACTGGCTGCCGACAGACATTGATGTATGCAACAACGACACAGACTGGTTCTCACACATTATTTTCGGAAGCGGTTCATACTTCTACGGCGACTATGTCACATACAGCGCGGCACTCGGCAAGTTCGGCGCCCCATGGCGCGCGCTCTACCTGCTTAACGTCCCATACGAGCAGTGGATGGACTTCGACGAGTTCGTTGACTACTTCGGCGGAGTGCCGCCGCACAGCGGTATTTGAGCGCATACAGACCAAATGGAGGTGTGAATATGAAAACAAAACGCATACTTGCGACCCTGCTGTTGCTCACGACCCTGACCGCCTGTGCGCCGTCTGCCGAACCGTCCACCGAGCCGAGTGCCGAACCGAGCGCGACAACCTCGACCGTGCCGAGCGCATCGCCCGAACCGACCACCACCGTGCCGACCGCAGTGACAGACTACGATTATAACCGCTACATAAACCCGCTGGGTGCGTATTATCCCGAGTGGGCGCAGCCGTACTCGGTGTACAAGTATGACAAGCAGGAAGGGGAGTCGGTGCAGGGCAAGTTTTCGCTCGGCGGGTATCTGACTAAGGAACAGCTGGCAAAAGAGCCGGCTAAGATGGAGCACTTCATGGACTACGAATACATGACTCCGGCGAAGTCGTACACGATGGTCAGCTACGACGAGGATGGGCACATAATGCTTGACAGCCTGCTTTACAGATACCTGAACGGCAGCTATCACAAAGAACCGCCGACCGAGGAGGAGAAGCCGCAGCCATATGCACCGCCGCAGGACCCGTCATCGCCGATCACCTCAAGCCCCCTCGCCGTGCTTCCGTATTCGGAGGACGATATAAAGCTGTCCTACGAGGAATACTTCTCCGTCCCACGCTATGTCGAACCGTGGTACAACAATCCGAGAGACGGAGCGTATGAAATACTGTACGAGCTGACACCAGAGACCGAGGAAATTCTTGCGCAGTATGATATCATCAGCGGCATCCACGGAAACGAGGTCGTGCTGTTCTTCATGGACTCGAATTACGACGTGTACCGTCTGCATCTGCCGAGCGGGACGGTCGATTTCATGTGCAACACCGCGTTCGACTTCGAGGCCGCGCACGAGTGGCATCGCGAGTTCCGCAACTACTGCGACTGGCTGCGCCGCACATGGTCTTCGTGGTACATCGAGGATGAGGAAGAATTTGAAAAAGAGTACGCGCGACTGGATGCGATAACTTACGAGGAGTGGGACGAGGAGAAGTATAAACAGCCGTGGGCGAACAACAGGTGGGAGCTTGAGGAAAATCAAGAAATGCCCGACTGCGGCACTCTTGAGATACTCTCCAACAACGATGTACGCTTCACCGTGCTCGCTCCCGATTGGCTGCCATACAGAAATGAGGAACACCCGACCGGCGATCCACCCTATGACAGTTGGTCGACCGACTGGTTCTCGCACATAATGTACGGCACCGGCTCGTACTTCTACGGCGACTACGTCACATACTCCGCGGCGCTCGGGAAGTACGGCGCGACCGACCGTGCGCTCGACCTGCTCGGCATACCCGAGGAGCAGCGCATGACCTTCGACGAGTTCCGCGAATACTACGGCGGAACGCCGCCGCACAGCGACATTTGAGTGCAGTTCCTCACTCCGAGGAAAAATCTGCAAAATAATGAAAAAAACTATGGAAATCGTGCTCGCAATCTGCTATAATACATTCAGTGCGCGTTTCGCGCATCGGTTTTGTGTGTCCAAACGCGGTTTTCTACATATTTGCGCCGCGAAATCGTCGGAAAGAAAGGGTCAGTTTTATGAAGCTTATCAGCAGTGAAAAGAAAGAGAAGAGCACGGTCGAGCTGGTCATCGAGGTGTCGGCGGAGGAGTTCGAGGCTGCGTGCGCGGCGGCATATGCCAAGCAGCGCGGCAAAATAACCCTGCCCGGCTTCCGCAAGGGCAAGGCGCCCCGCAAGATGATCGAGCGCATGTACGGTGAGAACTTCTTCTGGGAGGACGCGGTAAACGAGAGCTACGGCAGCGCGTACGACGCCGCCCTGAAAGAGGCGGGAATCGAGGCTGTCGGCGAGGCGAAGATGGAGGTCGAGAAGATCGACAAGGACGGCTACACCTTCAAGGCGCTCGTGCCGGTCAAGCCGGAGATAACCGTGTCCGACTATAAGGGCATCGAGGCTCCGCTCTATCCGGTCAGCGTCGGAGAGGACGAAGCAAACGACGAGCTGGAGCGCATGCTCAAGCGCAACGCCCGCATAGAGACGGTCGATCGCGCCATCGCCGGCGGCGACACCGCTGTTATCGACTTCGAGGGCTTCACCGACGGAGTGGCGTTCGAGGGCGGCAAGGGCGAGAACTACTCGCTCGAGATAGGTTCGCAGAGCTTCATTCCGGGATTTGAGGAGCAGCTGGTCGGACGCAAGGCGGGCGACGAGTGCGAAGTCCACGTCACCTTCCCGGACGAGTACCACGCCGAGGAGCTTGCGGGTAAGCCGGCGGTGTTTAAAGTCAAGATCCACGAGGTCAAGGAGAGCATCCTGCCCACGCTCGACGACGAGTTTGCCAAGGATGTCAGCGAGTTTGACACGCTCGCCGAGCTGAAGGCGGACATCGAGAAGCGCATCCGCGAGAGCCGCGAGGCTTCGGTCAAGTCGAGCTTCGAGAACGCGGTCATGGATAAGCTCGCGCAGAAGGTGGAGGGCGAGATACCCGACGCTATGATAGACGCGCAGGCGGAGCGCCAGCTCGAGAACATGGCGTACCGTCTCCAGTCGCAGGGCATGGACTTCCAGACCTACGTCAAGCTCACCGGCATGACCGTCGACGACATGCGCGCCGATATGCGTCCGCGTGCGGAGGTCCAGGTCAAGGTTTCGCTCGCGCTCGAGAAGATAGCCGAGATCGAGAAGGTCGAGGTCACGCAGGAGGACATCGACGCCGAGTACAATAAATTTGCCGAGCAGTATAATATGCCGCTCGAGCAGGTTAAAATTGCAGTGAACGAGGACGACCTTCGCGGCGACCTGCTGCGCGAGAAGGCGTCCAAGATAGTCCTCGACGCGGCGAAGGGCATCGACCCGGATGTCGCCGCCGCAAAGGAGAAGAAGCCCGCCGCCAAGAAGTCGGCTTCGACCAAGACTTCGACCGCGAAGAAGACCGCGACCAAGTCGACCGAGAAGGCGGAGACCGCCGAGAAGGAGTCGGCGGCGAAGAAGACGACCGCCGCCAAGTCGACGACCGCCAAGACTTCGACCGCGAAGAAGCCCGCCGCCAAGTCGACCGAGAAGGCGGAGACCGCCGAGAAGAAGCCGGCGGCGAAGAAGACGACCGCCGCCAAGTCGGCAACCACCAAGACTTCCACGGCGAAGAAGACCACCAAGAAGACCGAGGAGAAGTAATTCTCTCGGAGTAAGGGGCGACGGGGAAACATTTTTGAAGGGAGATATTCTTATGGACAAATTCGATCCGAAAATGGCTCTGGTGCCCACCGTTATCGAGCAGACCAATCGAGGCGAGCGCGCCTACGACATATTCTCGCGGCTGCTTAACGACCGCATCGTGTTCCTCAGCGACGAGGTGAACGACGCGACCGCGAGCCTTGTCGTCGCGCAGATGCTCTTCCTCGAGGCGCAGGACCCGGAGAAGGACATCCAGTTCTACATCAACAGCCCGGGCGGAAGCATAACGTCGGGCATGGCGATCTACGACACGATGCAGTATGTCAAGTGCGACGTGTCAACGATATGCATCGGCATGGCTGCCTCGATGGGCGCTCTGCTGCTCACCGCCGGCACCAAGGGCAAACGCTTCGCGCTTCCGAACTCGGAGATACTGATACACCAGCCGCTGATAAGCGGAGGTCTTCAGGGTCAGGCGTCGGACATCAAGATCCACAGCGATTGGCTGCTCCGCACGCGCGAGAAGATGAACCGCATAATGAGCGAGTGCACCGGCAAGCCGATAGATGTGATAGCGCACGACACCGAGCGCGACAACATCATGACCGCGCAGGAGGCGCAGAGCTACGGCCTTATCGACAAGATAATCGCGCACCACTGAGCAAATTTCCCGGCGAAAGAGAGATTTTATGAACAAAAACGACGACAAGCAGCTTCGATGCTCCTTCTGCGGCAAGCCGGAGGGGCAGGTGGAGCGCATGATAACCGGTCCGGGCGTACGCATCTGCGATGAGTGCGTGCGGCTGTGCATGAACATCCTCGGCGAAGACATCCTGGAGGAGCACAGCCACAGTCACACACACATCAATCCGGTCGAACAGCTCACACCGGAGGAGATAGTCAAGAAGCTGGACGAGTACGTCATCGGACAGGATCAGGCAAAGAGGACGCTCGCGGTGGCGGTCTATAACCACTACAAGCGCATAAACTATGAGCGCGCAAGCGACGACGATGTCGAGATACAGAAGTCGAACATCCTCATGCTCGGTCCGACCGGCTCGGGCAAGACGTTCATCGCGCAGACGCTCGCGCGGATACTCAACGTGCCGTTTGCCATCGCCGACGCGACGACGCTGACCGAGGCGGGCTATGTCGGCGAGGATGTCGAGAATATCCTGCTTAGGCTGATTCAGGCGGCGGACTGGGACGTCGAGCTTGCCGAGCGCGGCATCATCTATATCGACGAGATCGACAAGATATCGCGCAAGAGCGAGAATGTGTCGATAACTCGCGACGTCAGCGGCGAGGGCGTGCAGCAGGCGCTGCTCAAGATACTCGAGGGCACGGTCGCGAACGTCCCTCCGCAGGGAGGACGCAAGCATCCGCACCAGGAGTTCATCGAGGTGAACACCGAAAACATCCTGTTCATCTGCGGCGGAGCGTTTGACGGCATCGAGAAGCTGGTGGACAACCGCACCGGCGGTCGCGGACTGGGATTCGGCGCGGAGGTGCGCAGGGCGGATGACCTCGACCGCACCAAGCTGCTTCAGGACATCCAGCCGCACGACCTGCTCAAGTTCGGCATAATCCCCGAGCTGGTGGGACGGCTTCCGGTGATAGCGCCGCTGAGCGAGCTTACCCGCGAGGACCTCATCCGCATACTCACCGAGCCGAAGAACGCGCTTGTGCGGCAGTACAGCAAGCTGTTCGAGATGGACGGCGTGGAGCTGGACATCCCGCGTGAGAGCCTCGAGAGGATAGCGGACAAGGCGCTCGAGCGCAAGATAGGCGCACGCGGACTTCGCGCGGTGGTAGAGCGGGTGCTCGGCGACATCATGTACGAGATACCGTCGGACGAGAGCATAACGCGGGTGACGATAACGCCCGAGTGTGTCAGCGACGGCAAGGAACCGATAATCGAGCGCGACCCGGCGCATCATCGGCCGGAGCCGGCTGCTTGACAAATACTTTGTGGGAGGCGACTTAGAATGCCATTTGTAAGGATAAGTGTAGGACGCAAGCTCTCGGACAACGAGCGCACCGCGGTGTACGATGTTGTAAGCCAGCACATAACCATCATTCCGGGCAAGACGGTCGCCGCAACCATGGTTCAGCTTGAGGACGGTCGCCGGATGTACAAGGACGCGGCGCAGTGCGTGTGCGTGTTTGTCGACGTGCGTCTTTACGGCGCGGCGCCGGAGGAGGCAAAGCAGAAGCTCTGCCGCAAGCTGATGACCGACCTGTCGGTCATGCTCGACGTGCCGCTCGCGAATATCTATATGAATATCACCGAGCACGAGCACTGGGGAGCAAACGGCGATTGGAAGTAATCGCCGAGAATACGAAAGACACGCCTCTCGTCCCGACATTTGGGCGGGAGGCGTTTTCACGGAGGAATAGCAGGTGGAAGACGAAAATCCGATAAATATCCAGCCGCTCGACGCAAGAAAGATTGCCGAGACGGCGCGCATCGCGATGGATGACGACGAGGCACAGGCGATAGAGGACGACCTGCGCCAGCGGCTGTGGTTCATCGACCGAATATTCGACATAGACACGGCGGGCGTGCCGGATACCGAGCGCGTCCTGCCGCAGTCGAACGTGACTCGCGCCGACGAGCCGCGTGTCTGCCCCGACCGCGAGAGAATGCTCGCAAACGCGGCGGACAGGTCCGGCGGCTGCATCCGAGTGCCGACGGTCGTGAGTGAGGAGGCGGGCGCATGAGCATCGAAAAACTCACCGTCGCCGAGCTGTCGCGCGCGCTCATCGAGCGAAAGCTGTCGGCGCGCGAGGCGGCCGAGGGCTATCTGCGTTCGATTGAGCGACAGGAGGGGGACATAGGCGCATATCTGCTCGTCACCGCCGAAAAGGCGCTTGAGCAGGCGGACGACATCGACCGCCGACGCGCGTCGGGCGAGCAGCTCGGTGCGCTCGCGGGCGTGCCGATGGCGCTCAAGGACAACATCTGCACCGAGGGCATCCGCACGACCTGCGCCTCGAAAATGCTCGGAAACTTCGTCCCGCCGTACTCCGCGACCGTCGCGAAACGGCTGGAGCAGGCGGGCTGCGTGCTGCTCGGAAAGCTGAACATGGACGAGTTCGCGATGGGCTCGACCACCGAAAACAGCGCGTTCCGGAAGACTCACAATCCTATAGACATCACCCGCACGCCGGGCGGTTCGAGCGGAGGCTCCGCCGCGTCGGCAGCCGCGTGCGAGGCAGCGTTTTCGCTCGGGACGGACACCGGCGGCTCGATACGCCAGCCCGCCGCGTTCTGCGGAGTTGTCGGGCTGAAGCCGACTTACGGCAGCGTGTCGCGAAGCGGAGTTGTCGCGTTCGCGTCGTCGCTCGACCAGGTCGGACCGCTCACCCGCACGGCGCTCGACTCGGCGATGGTGATGAGCGTGCTCAGCGCCCACGACCCGCTGGACAGCACATCCGCGCCGCGCGAGTATCCCGACTTTGCGTCGTTTGCGAAGGACGGCGTGAAGGGGATGAAAATAGCGATAATTCGCGAGTTTTTCGACAGTTTTATAGCACCGGAGAACCAAAAGAGCGTGCTTGCGGCGGCGGACGACTTCCGACGTATGGGCGCGGCGGTGGAGGAGGTCTCCGCGCCGACAGTCGCAAACGCGCTGCCGACCTACTTCATCATATCCGCGGCGGAGGCGAGCTCCAACCTCGCGCGCTTCGACGGCATACGCTACGGCCATCGCGCGGAGGGCGCGGGCAGCATCGAGGAGCTGTACGCGCGCAGCCGAGGCGAGGGCTTCGGCGCGGAGGTAAAGCGTCGGCTGATGCTCGGCACGTACATTCTCGGCGAGGGCTGCCGCGAGACATACTACAAACAGGCTCTGCGTGTCCGCACGCTGATAATCCGCGAATTTGCTTCGATTTTCGAGAAGTACGACCTGATACTTACGCCGACCACGCCGTCCGCCGCGCACAAGCTGGGCGACCGCAACACCGACCCGGACACGATGTATCTCAGCGATATGTGTACGGTGGCGGCAAATCTTGCGGGCGTGCCGGCACTCGACCTGCCCTGCGGCACAAATTCAATGGGACTTCCGATGGGGATGCAGCTCATCGCGCCGGCGTTCGGCGAGCCGACGATATACCGCGCGGCGTGCGCTTTTGAGCGGGAGAGGGGCGGAATATGAGCGTATTCGAGACGGTAGTCGGGCTTGAGGTACATGTCGAGCTTGCGACAAAGACGAAAATTTTCTGCTCCTGCCCGACCGACTTCGGCGCGGAGCCGAACACCCAGGTATGTCCGGTGTGCATGGGAATGCCGGGCGTGCTGCCGGTGCTGAACGAGCGTGCGGTCGAGCTTGCGATAATCGCGGGACTCGCGACCGGCTGCGAAATATCGGCATATTCAAAGACGGACAGAAAAAACTACTTCTATCCCGACTTGCCGAAGGCATATCAAATATCACAGTACGACATCCCGCTCTGTCACGACGGCGCGGTCGAGATAGAGATCGACGGCGGGTCGAAGCGCGTCGGCATCACCCGAATCCACATCGAGGAGGACTCGGGCAAGCTGCTGCACGACCGAGAAGACGCGACGCTCATCGACTACAACCGCTGCGGCGTGCCGCTCATCGAGATAGTGTCCGAGCCGGACATCCGCAGCGCCGCAGAGGCGGTCGCGTATCTCAAAAAGCTGCGCTCGATACTGCGCTACACCGGCGTGTCCGACTGCAAGATGAACGAGGGCAGCTTCCGCTGCGACGTGAATTTGTCGGTTCGCCGTCCGGGGGAGCGGATGGGCATACGAACCGAGATAAAGAACCTCAACAGCTTCCAGTCGGTCGAGCGCGCGATAGAGTACGAGGCGAACCGTCAAATAGAGCTGATAGAGCAGGGCGAGGTCATATTGCAGCAGACACGTCGGTTTGACGCGTCGACCGGACGCACGCACATGCTGCGCCGCAAGGAGACGGCGGACGACTATCGCTTTTTCCCCGAGCCCGACCTCGCGGGGATAGTCGTGAGCGACGAGACGGTGAGCCGCCTGAAATCGGAGATACCCGAGCTGCCCGACGCGCGGAGGCGCAGGTATGTCGCCGAGTTCGGACTTGCGCCGTATGACGCGGAGATGCTCGCCGATGACCGCTCGGTCGCCGAATGGTTCGAGGCGGCTCTGAAGCACACATCGCACGCGAAGCGGCTCGCAAACCTTGCGCTCGGCGAGATGTTCCGACTGCTCGGCGAGGACGAGCCGCCGAAAATATCTCCCGAAAGCGCCGCTAAGATAGTCGAGATGGCGGCGGAGGGGAGGATAAACGGCGCGACCGCCAAGCGCGTTTTCGCCGATGTGTGGTCGAGCGGCGCAGACCCGGAGGAGGTCGTGCGATCGCAGGGGCTTGAGCAGCTTGTCGATGAGAAAGAACTGCGCCGCCTTGCGCTCGAGGTTATAGCCGAGAACCCGAAGATGACAGCCGACTATCGCGGGGGCAAGACCGCGGCGTTCGGCGCGCTGATGGGTCGGCTGATGCACAAGACCGACGGTCGAGGCGAGCCGCAGATCATGAGAAGGGCACTTGAACAAGTTTTGGACGATATGTGATGAATATTTACCTACGAAGTAAAAATATTTTGCGCAAACCCCTTTACAAAGGGGCGAAGTTGTGCTATTATATCCTTGTAAGCGGGTAAACACCCTGCGATACGGGAAAGGAGGAGAAGGATCATGGAGCAATACATGGCGTTTATCTGGCTTGGAATTGCCGTCGTCACGGCGATAATAGAGGCGGCGGGACCCGCGCTGGTGTCCATCTGGTTTACCGGCGGCGCGGTGGTGGCACTGATACTGGCGCTGTTCGGAGTGTCGGTCGTGATACAGATACCGGTGTTCATAGTGGTGTCCGCGGTGCTGCTCGCGGCGACCCGACCGATAGCCAAGAAGTACGTCAACTCAAGGCTTCAGCCCACCAACGCCGACCGGATAATCGGCAGCGTTTGCCCGGTGACCGAGTCGGTCGACAACCGCGCGGGCAAGGGCGAGGTCTACGTCGACGGCAAGCGGTGGTCGGCGCGGAGCGAGTCGGACGAGCCGATAGCGGAGGGTGCGGAGGTCGAGATACTGCGCATTGAGGGCGTGAAGGTCATCGTCCGCGAGCACTCGGCGGCGTCGATTCCGCAGAAGTAAGTTTTCGGTAAATCAAAAGGTAAATATTTGTTAAGGAGGAAATGATATGTTGTTACTTGCAGTAGAAGTTGGAGCGATAGTCCCGTGGATAATCCTGGCGGTGCTTGCGCTGATAGTGCTCATCGTGCTCATCTCGAACATCGTCATCGTCCAGCAGGCGAGGGCGTATGTGGTCGAGCGGCTGGGTGCGTTCCATTCGGTGTGGAGCGTCGGCTTCCACTTCAAAATACCGTTCATCGAGAAGATCGCCCGCCGCGTGTCGCTCAAGGAGCAGGTGGTCGACTTCGAGCCGCAGCCGGTCATAACCAAGGATAACGTCACGATGCAGATAGACACGGTGGTCTACTTCCAGATAACCGACCCGAAGCTGTACGCCTACGGCGTCGAGCACCCGATGAGCGCGATTGAGAATCTGACCGCTACCACGCTGCGAAACATCATCGGCGACCTGGAGCTTGACCAGACGCTTACCAGCCGCGACATAATCAACACCAAGATGCGCACGATACTCGACGAGGCGACCGACCCGTGGGGCATCAAGATAAACCGCGTCGAGCTGAAGAACATCATCCCGCCGCGCGAGATACAGGACGCGATGGAGAAGCAGATGAAGGCGGAGCGCGAGCGCCGCGAGTCGATACTCAAGGCTGAGGGCGAGAAGAAATCCGCGATACTCGTCGCCGAGGGTGAGAAGCAGTCGCAGATACTGCGCGCCGAGGCGAAGAAGCAGGCTCAGATACTCGAAGCCGAGGGCGAGGCGGAGGCGCTGCTGAAGGTTCAGAAGGCGACCGCCGACTCGATACGCATGATAAACGAGGCGTCGCCGACCGAGGGCGTGCTGAAGATAAAGGCGCTCGAGGCGTTCGAGAAGGCAGCCGACGGCAAGGCGACCAAGCTGATAATCCCGAGTGAGATCCAGGGACTTGCGGGGCTTGCCGGCTCGCTCAAGGAAGTGTTCAAGCCGGACGAAAAGTAATCAAAACAGGAGGAAGCCTGAAATGGTCATCATGGACAAGGTCGAAAGCTGTCCCAGGGACGAGAGCCGCCTGAAATTCACGGTGATATTCGTCCACGACGGAGAGGGCTTCCTTTTCTGCCGCAAGCGCTCGCGTGACACCTGGGAGTGCGCCGGCGGTCACATCGAAAAGGGCGAGACCGCCGAGGAGGGAGCGCTGCGGGAATTGTACGAGGAGACGGGGCTTAGGCTCGACCGCGCGGAGGCGGTGTTCGACTACCACGCGACGATGGAGGAGGACCCGAGCGACAACTCGTGGGGCAGGGTGTTCCTCTGCCGCACCGACCGCCTCGACCCGCCGCCGACCCCGCCGAATGATTTCGAGATGGCGGAGACGCGCATCTTTGCGAATGTGCCGGAGAAGCTGAGTTATCCGGGGATACAGGGCGAGATGCTGCGGATGATCCGCGAATCTATGCTGCTTGAGGCGCTGAAGGAGGATAAGCCAAATGTCGAATAAGTCGGAGCGTGACGAGCGACCCGAACCCCACGAGCAAAAGGAGTGGGAGGAATGGGAGGAGTACAAACGCTGGCACAAGTGGACGGTCGAGCGCGAGATAGTCAAGTTCGCCGTCGGCGCGCTCATCTTTGTGGGTGTGGCGCTGCTTGTGTGGGCGATGACCCTTCCGTTCTGACGCAATCCATTCTTGAAAACACATACGCACTGTGCTATAATCAACTCAACAAGTACGACTACACCAAACAACAAACGGAGGTACATAAAAATGGGAATTCTTTCGCGCTTTAAGGACATAATGTCGTCTAACATAAACGCTCTGCTTGACAAGATGGAGGACCCGGCGAAGATGGTCGACCAGTACATACGCGACATATCAGACGACCTCGGCAAGGTCAAGGCGGAGACCGCGGGCATCATGGCGGAGGAGCAGCGTCAGAAGCGTCTGCTCGAGGAGTGCCGGGCGGAGATCGACAAGTATCAGAAGTACGCGGCGCGCGCCGTGCAGGAGGGCAACGACGACGATGCCCGCGCCTTTCTCACCCGCAAGAACGAGCTTTCGGCGTCGCTGCCCGGACTTGAGCAGGCTTACGCGCTCGCCAAGGACAACGCCGCGAAGATGCGTCAGATGCACGACAAGCTGGAGGGCGAGCTGAACGAGCTGACCGCCCGCCGCGACGCGATAAAGGCTAAGGCTGCCGTCGCGAAGACGCAGGAGAAGATAAACAAGATAGACGACGCCATGTCCTCCGCCGCCGGAAGCATCTCCGCTTTCGACCGCATGGAGGAGAAGGTCGACCGCATGCTGGACACCGCGAACGCGATGGCGGAGCTGAACAAGGACTCGGGCGAGGAGCTCAAGGACCTCGAGGCGAAGTACGACCGCAAGAGCGCGGATGTCGAGGACGAGCTCGCCAAGCTGAAGGCGGAGCTCGGCAAATAAGCAAAAACTTGCGAGAGCGGGGCGGGCGGTGCGTCCGTCCCGTTTTGTATGGAGGTAAGGAGTTTTGGCTGATACCCGAAACGACGCCGTGCTCTTTCTCTGTCCCGGCTGCGGCACGGCGATGGAGTGGGACGCGGCAAAGGGGAAGTTTCTCTGCCCGAGCTGCGGCACCGAGACCGACGACAACGAGGGCGACGGCATCGTAAGCGAGCTGCCGTTCACGCCCGAGATGCTGGCGAAGGCGCGCGTCGCCGTGCCAACCGACCGATATGTGATACACTGCCAGTCGTGCGGCGCGGAGATAACGATAGACGGCGCGTCGACGAGCGCGAAGTGCAGCTACTGCGGATCGCCGCACGTCCTCGCGACCAAGCAGGAGAGCGGCATCCCGCCGGAGGGCATACTGCCGTTCGCGGTGGACAAACGAAGCGCGAAGTCGATATTTTTGAACTGGGTGGGAAAGCGCTTCTGGGCGCCGAAGGCACTGAAACGGCTCTATCAGCAGCAGGAGATGAACGCCGTCTACCGCCCGTACTGGACATACGACGCGCAGACCCAGTCGAACTGGCGCGCGGAGGGCGGCGAGGTGTACTACGTCACCGTCGGGCACGGCAAGAATCGCCACAGCGAGCGCCGCGTGCGCTGGTATCCGATACGCGGAAACTGGATGCGGGTGTTCGACGATGTCCAAGTCCCGGCGGACAGCGGTCAGAACCCGATCGTTGACAAGGTGGACGACTACGACATGCACGCGGTTCGACCGTACGCCCCGGCATACTTGAGCGGCGTCAGCTCGACGCGGTATATATTGCAGCCGGACGCGGGATTCGAGACGGCAAAGGAGATAATGCACTCGATAATTCTTCAGGAGGTCAGGCGAAACATCCTTCAGAAGTACGACGAAGTGCGGATGCTCACCGCGACGACCAGCTTCTCGCAGGTGAGCTTCAAGCAGGTGCTGCTTCCGATATGGGCAACCGGATTTATCTACCGAGACAAGCAGTACGGCTGCGTTATAAACGGACAGACAGGCGCGATAGCGGGAAACTACCCGAAGAGCGGGCTGAAGATAGGTGCCGCGATAGCGATAGGAGCCATAGTGCTCGCGGGGCTCATCTGGCTGCTGGGGTACTCGGGACTTTTGGGATAGCACCTGATTTTTGAGAGGAGAGAGCAAAATGGGACTGTTTTCGAGACAGTGGGCGGACGTCATCGAGTGGAAGGAGTACCGCGACGACGTTCTGTTCTGGATATGGCGCAACAGCGAGATAAAGAAGGGCAGCCGCCTTGTGATAAAGCCGGGTCAGGACGCGGTTTTCCTGTACAACGGACGCATCGAGGGCGTGTTCAAGGACGAGGGCAGCTTTGAGGTCGCAAGCGACATCATACCCTTCCTGTCCTCGCTGAAAGGCTTCAAATTCGGCTTCGGAAGCGGACTGCGCGCCGAGGTGATGTTTGTCAACACCAAGGAGCTGACCGTCAAATGGGGCACGAAGAACGCGATAAACATACCCGCTGAGGGTATGCCCGGCGGACTGCCGATCCGCGCGTTCGGAACGATGGTGATAAAGGCGAGCGACTACATCGCGCTCATCGACAAGATAGCGGGCATGCGCCAGATGTTCACCGTCGAGGACATCCGCGAGCGCGTTGTCTCGGCACTCGATCAGCTGCTGATGAAGTGGATACCGCGCGAGGGGCACGACATGTTCAACCTCCAGCGCAGCGCGCCGCAGATAGCCGCGGGCATACGCGAGGATCTGGACATGGACATGGCGTCGATAGGACTTGCGGTGGTAGACTTCACCATCTCCAGCTTCACCTATCCGCCGGAGGTGCAGGCGATGATAAACAAAAACGCCGCCTACGGCATGGTGGGCGACGTTGACAGGTTCAGAAACGTGGGCATGGTGGACGCGGCGTCGAGCGGAAAGGGCGGCGCGATGGCGGACAGCATGGGTGCGGCGATGGGCATGATGGCGGGCATGAACATGGCAAAAGAGATGACCGAAAAGCCCGCTTCCGGCGCGAAATTCTGCCCGAACTGCGGCACAAAACTCACCGCCGGCGCGAAGTTCTGCCCCGAGTGCGGACAGAAGCTCGGTTAAGAGGGAATGAGCATCAGCACCATGCCGTAGATGACCGAGCAGACGGTGCTGAACACGATGACCGGACCGGCAATGCCGAACATCTTGGAGCAGACGCCGGTGACTATGCCCTCCGGTCGGAACTCGATGGCGGGCGAGCTGACGGCGTTCGCAAAGCCAGTTATCGGAACGAGCGTGCCCGCACCGCCGTACTTCGCGAGCTTCTCGTACAGTCCTATGGCGGTGAAGAACGCGCCGAGGAACACCATCACGACGGATGTGGCGGTGCCCGCCTGCTCCTTGTCCAGCCCGACCGTGTCGGTGAAGATGTTTCGGAAGCACTGTCCGACGCAGCATATCGCGCCGCCGATGAGGAACGCGAATATCATGTCCTTCCAAAGCGGCGAGTTGGGAGACGCCTTCTCGACCATCTTTTTGTATTCCTGATTGGTGGGTTTTGCCAAAGTTTATCAATCCTTTCGTCGGTTGTTCGACTATATCCTGCGCGTTTTGCGAAAAATTATCACGAAAAAGGGCGCAAGCCCTTTTTGCGTTTTTCCGGCAAAATTTTCCGCGGTACTCACTTGACAGGGACAACTTTGGAGTGTATAATAAAATTATAATTTGAAATTGGGGGGGCAAACATGAAAACAATGCGCAAACTGGCGGCTGTACTGCTGCTTATCGTCCTGCTCGCATCTTGCACGCCGTCGGGTATGGTGTCCGACGAGCTGTACGAGCGCTACACCCATCCGACCGACTACTATCCGACCTACGCCGAGCCGTATTCCGAGTTCGTCGTCGACGCGGAGGGGAACTGGTCGTTCGAGACGGGACGCTTCTACACCAAGCAGGAGCTTGCCGAGCATGAGGCGGGACCGCTCGGCGAGAAGGACCTGTTCTGGGAGAACCCGGAAGAGATAATGAAGATACAGCCGAACACCAAGGTGAACTACGACCTGCACGGCTTCATCGTCGACATAAAATATCTGCACGACGACGGACAGTACCACCTCGCGCCGCCGTTTGCCATGGGCGAGTAATCGGACATAACAAAAGAGAGGGGAGCGGCTGCTCTCCTCTCTTTTTATTACCTGAATATCGCTCACTCGACCCCGCACAGCTCGAGCGCCGTGTCCAGCGCCGCGTCGTGCAGCACTTCGACGTCCACCTCGGCAGCTGCTTCGTTCAGCGCCTCCATCGTGTCGAAGTCGACATAGTAGCGTATTTTCAACCCATTTGCCCTGCGGAAGCGGTTTATCGCGTCAAATTCATTCGCGTCGAGCACGCCGTTGAGACGGCTGTCGGTCAGCCCGAGCAGGCTGAGCCGCTGCTCGAGCGCGTACACGTTGTCCCCACGAGCGCCGACCTGCATCTCAAGCCAGGCGTGGAGCGGGTCGAGCGCGTCCGCCGCGGCGATGGTGTCCGGCGGCGCGACGATGTCGGAGGGGATGCCCTCGCCGTTGTAGCTCATGTCCTCGCCGACCAGCACCTCAAACGAGGTTATCACCGCGACCGACTCGTCATACAGCTCGAAGTGGTTCTGACCGACGCCCTTGCCGTAGGTGTAGTCGCTCTCGCCGACTATCCACGCGCCTGCCATATATCCGAGCGCGCCCGCGAACATCTCGGCTGCCGACGCGGTGTTCGCGTTGGTGAGCACGACTATATTTTCCGGCTCCCAGCCTGCGCCGAGCGAGTAGTAGGTCTCCGGCTCCTCGTCGCGGAAGCGCATCGAAAACATCGGCAGGTCCGCTTCCCAGAAGGTGTAGTTGAGGATGTTCAGCAGCGTGTCAAGACTGCCGCCGCCGTTGTCGCGAACGTCGAAGATGACCGACGTGAAACCCTCGTCGCCGAGGTCGCTGTATGTGTTCACGAAGTCGAAAAAGGTGTCCGGCATGTCGCCAAAGTGCGCTATCCGTATGTAAGCCACGCCGTCGCCCATGTCGGTGAAGGATATGTTCGACAGCTCGACCTTGCGGCGGGTCATGGTGAACTCCAGCTTCTCCTCGCCGCGCAGAACGCCGACGGTCACCTCGGTGCCCTCCTCGCCGCGCAGCTTGTCCTGTATCGCCTTGTAATAGCTGTCCTCAAACATAACGCCGTCGGCGGAGATGAGTATGTCGCCCGCCTTCATGCCCGCTTCCTCGGCAGGGGAGTTCGGTATCACCGCGACCACAACGCCGTCCTGAAGCGCGTCCAGCTCGATGCCGATGCCGACGAACGAGTCGGTGAGCACATAGCTCGACTCGTAGGTGGACGGCTCCATGAAGTGCGAGTACCCATCCTGCGTCGCGAATATCTCGTTTGCAAACTCCTCGAACAGCTCGGGATGGCGCGAGAAGAACTCGACTATCGCCTCTTTCAGTATCTCATCGTCGCCGGGGTAGTCATACAGGCTGTATGTCTCGATTATCTCGAGCAGTCCGTCCAGCTTCTCACGCTCGAGTATCCTGCCGATGAGGTCGAGCGCGGCGTCGCTCTCGTTGCGGGTGACATCGTCAGCCGCAAGCACCGGCAGCGACAGCAGCATGGCAAAAATGAGTAAAAGTGATAATATGCGTCTGAATTTCATGGTTTTCTCCTTGGATAAGTTGCGTGCGTTACATCTTTTCGGGAGCACTCACGCCGAGCAGCTTCAGTCCGGTGCGGAGCAGCTGCCGAACGGCGAGCACCAGCGCGTAGCGTGCCGCCGCGATATGCTCCTCCTCGCCGCGTATGCGGCAGGCGGCGTAGAAGCTGTGGAACGCGCCCGCGAGGTCGATGAGGAAGCGGTTTATCATGCTCGGCTCCTTCTCGCGCGCCGATGCGCGTATCACCTCGGGGAAGTTAGCGAGCAGTCGGATGAGCGTGCGCTCCTCCGGCGTGGCGAGCAGCTCGGGCTTCAGCGCCTCGGGCGATGCGGGGGAGATGCCGTCCGCGTCCAGCGTCGCAAGCAGGGTGCAGATGCGCGCGTGGGCGTACTGGACGTAGTAGACAGGGTTCTCGTTCGTCTGCTTGATGGCGAGATCGAGGTCGAAGTCGATGACCGAGTTGGTCGTCTGCATGTTGAACAGGAAGCGGACGGCGTCGCGTGGCACCTCGTCGAGCAGGTCGGCAAGGCTGAGTGCGCGTCCCGAGCGCTTGGACACCTTCACAAGCTCGCCCTCGCGATAGAGCATGACAAACTGGAAAAGCAGGAACTCGAGCTTGGACGCGTCCACGCCTATTGCCTCCATGCCCGCCTTGAAGCGCAGCGTGTGGCCGTGGTGGTCGGCGCCGAGAGCGTCGATCACGCGGTCGAACCCGCGCTTTTCAAACTTGTTGCGGTGGTAGGCGATGTCAACGGCGTAGTAGGTGTAAAGCCCGTTCGAGCGCACCAGCACCTCGTCCTTCTCAAGCCCGAAGTCGGTCGCTTTGAACCAGAGCGCGCCGTCCTGCTCATAGGTGTGTCCGTTCTTCTTTATGATGTCGATGGTTTCGGCGACATAGCCGGAAGCGTGCAGCTGCGACTCGGCAAACCACACGTCGTAGTGGATGCCGTAGCGCTCGAGGTCGCGCTTCATCCGCTCGATGTTGCGGGGAAGCGCGAACGCGACCAGCTTGTCGACGCGCTCCTGCTCGTCGAGGCTTGCCGCGTCGTCGCCGTATTCCGCGCGGAACTCGGCTGCGAGGTCGGTTATGTCCGCGCCGTGGTAGGCGTCCTCCGGCATTTCGATGAAGTCCTCGCCGTGTATCAGCTGGAGATAGCGGACGTTGAGCGAGCGGCCGAATTTGGCGACCTGGTTGCCCGCGTCGTTGAGGTAGAACTCGCGCGTGACCTTCCATCCCGCGAAGTCGAGCACCGACGAGAGGGTGTCGCCGAGCACGCCGCCGCGCGCGTTTCCGATGGTCATCGGGCCGGTCGGGTTGGCGGAGACGAACTCGACCTGCACGCTGCGACCCTCGCCGTCGTTCACGCGGCCGTAGTCGCCGCCGTCGTTAAGCACCGCCCGAACGACGTCGCAGAACCAGTCCTCGCGCAGTTTGAAGTTGAGAAAGCCCGGTCCGGCTATCTCGCAGCCGCTGAACATGCTGCCGTCGAGCGATATGCGCTCGCTCAAAGCAGCGGCTATCTCGCGCGGATTCTTGCCCAGCTTCTTTGCAGCGGCGAGGGCGAAACTTGTCGCGTAGTCGCCGTTGCGAAGGTCGCGCGGTATCTCGACCGACACGGTTATGTCGTCGGACAGGGGCAGAACGCCGTCGTCCGCCGCGCGTTTGTACGCGCCGAGCACGAGGTCGGCGAGCTGCCGCTTTGCACTTTCAACAAGGTTTGTCATTACAATTCCTCCAAAATATTCGGTATTCAGCCCTCTTTTTCGACCGAGGGCGCAACGTTCAAACTGAGCCGTATCTCGTTTGCTATCTGACCGTCTATCTCGAGCGCGTAGTCCACCTCGAGAGTGCCTCCGGTCTCTGGCTCGAGCGACATGTCGATGCGGTGGGTGGTGATGCCGACGAGCAGCGAGCCGTACTGCGTGTCGTAGTAGACGAGGTGTCGTCGCCGCCGCTCGAATATCATCTGCGTGTTCACGCCGCCCTCGCGCTTGACGGTTATCTGCCCGCCGAGGACGATGCTGACGGTGGTGTGCGTGACCTCGGAGGTCTCGGGGTCGGTCTCGTCGTAGATTATCTCATAGCCCGAATCGGTGGACGAGAAGTGTCCGCCGATGAGCATCTCGATATTTTCGTTGTTCCCCTCGAAAACCGACTGCGATTTAACGGTTATAAGCGCGTTTACGCGGTTTGGCATTTGCTTGTCCTCTCAGAAACAGAAATAATCGAACAAATAATTATACCACAAATAGGCGGCAAAGTAAAGCCGAGAAAGCCATATTCAGCGCATAATGGGACGTGAAACGCAAACTTTCATCGCGGCAGCTCCATCTCGTCGTTCATCCGAACAAAGCCGTACTTCTCGTACAGCGGACGACCCATCGCGGTCGCCTCGAGCGAGATCGCGTCTATTCCCGCACTTTTTGCCTCGTCCACCAACAAATCGAGCGTTTTTGCCGCGATGCCCCGCCGACGATAGTCCGGGTGAGTGTACATGTTCATTATGTACGCCTTGCGCCCGCTCGGGTTGTGGTAGGTCGGCATAACGCGGAAGAAGCTCACCCCGCCCGCGCCGACGAATCGCTCGCCGTCGAACACCAGATAAGCTGCGTGCGTGCCGTCCGCGAGCGCCTGCTCGTAGTAGCCGCGCGACTGCCGCTCTACCTCGCTCATATCGACGTCGCCGGACAGCTCATTTGCCGCGCGCAGCACTTCGATGCGGGTGCTCGTCAGTGTGTCAATGTCGGCGAGCGTCGCGCGCTTGTATGTCAGATTCATATCTCCACCTTCGTCGCGTTCTCGCGCACCTCACGTCCCATGAATATCGACGCGAGACGGCTGAAGCCCTCCGGGTCGTCGCTGACGTAGTATTCGACCGAGCCGTCGCCGTCGCGGGAAGTCTCAAGACCCTCCGACGCGAGCAGCCTGCCCAGCCTGTCCGCCGCCTCCGCGCCCGGGTCGATGAGCGTCACGCCGGGCAGGATGTCGGCGATTATCTCGCCGAGCAGGGGATAGTGGGTGCAGCCGAGTATCAGCGTGTCGCAGCCGAAATCGCGCATCGGCTCGAGATATTCGCGCGCCACCGTCTCTATCACCACGTCGCCGCGGCGGAAGCGTCCGTTCTCGACCAGCGGCACGAACAGCGGACAGGCGGCGGCGAAGGTCTCGCACCTACCTCCGAGCGCTCGCTCGTATGCTCCGCTGCGGATCGACGCCGCCGTGCCGATTATGCCGACACGACCGTTTTTAGTCGCTGCAAGCGCCGCCTCGGCTGCCGGTTCGATGACGCCGAGCACCGGAATGTCGAAGCTGCCCAGCCGTCCGAGCACCGTCGAAGCCGTGCCGCAGGCGACGAGTATCGCCTTGACATCAAAGCCGCGCAGAAAGCGGATGTCGTCCGCCGTGTACCGCGCGATGGTGTCCGCCGAGCGACCGCCGTAGGGCACGCGCCCGGTGTCTCCGAAATATACCACATCCTCGTGCGGCAGCACGCGTACAAGCTCGCGCAGACCGGTCAGTCCGCCGAGTCCCGAGTCGAAAACGCCTATGCGACGATCATCCATGAAACAATACCTCTCAATCGAAGCTATTCACTTTGCATATAATAACTCATATTCGCAAATTTTGCAACAAGCAGAAAAAACAGTGGAAATCGTCCGCCGAATGGTGTACAATAGATGAGCACAACTTTCGGAGGTGAACTGACTTGAACATCGAACTGTCGCAAAAGCAGTTCCGACTGCTGCTCGACATGGTATATATCGGAAACTGGGTGCTCAACTCCGCGCGGGGTGAGGACCGCATAGCCGCGTACGACGACCTTGAGAGCCGTCTTTTCTACGAGTGCGTGAAAAACGGGATGAGCGAGCTTGCCGAGTTCCGCGGAGGCACGGTGCAGGCGAGCCGCGCGTTTGTCGAAGGCGGCATACACGAGGCGATAATGGACTACGAGGACGCGATATTCTTCGACATACTGTCGGAGGAGCTGTCCCGACGCGATATGCAGATAGAGGGCGCGAACCCGGACGACCGCGAGGAGCTTGAGAAGCGTATTGCCGAGTACAACGCCGAGTTTGAGCAGAGCGGCATCGAGCACGTCAAGGTGGAGGGCTGAACCCATGCCGACCGAGAGGGAGAGAGACGAGGCGGCGCGGCTGTTCTCACTGATAGACTCGAGCATCGCGTTCATGTTCGAGGCAAACCTTGCGTCCGCGCGCCGATTTGAGATCATCGACCTCGACGGCTCGCATGGCGCGTATTTCTGCTATGAGGATGACGGGGTCGCCTGCGTATACGCCGCGTTCGAGCGCGAGAACGACGCGTCCGCCGCGCGCGTGGCAGAGCTGTGCGCCGAGGACATCCGCTCGCTCGGAAGCGACGGTGTGGTCTACCTTTGGTCGGAAAACGCGCTCACGATAGACCGGCTTCGCCGCGACTTGGGCTGCGTCGACGAGCGCGGCATGACCGAACTCATGCTCTCGCGCGCAGCACATCGACCGGTGCCGCTTCCGCCCGAGCTGACCGTTCGTGACTACGAGAAGTCGCGGCTCGCCGACTACCTGTCGCTGCTCGACGTCGCGATGACCTATCAATCAGAGCCGCGCTTCTACACCGACCGCGCGGAGCGGTATGCAGAGGAATTTTCCGAGCGCGACGGCTTCTTCAAGGCGTTCTTCGCGGAAGACAGGCTTGTCGGGCTGTACCTTCGCGGATGGCGCTGCGGCGATGAGCTGTCGCTGCTGGCGGTGCATCCGAACTGTCAACGGAAGGGCTACGGCGCCGCGCTGCTCAGCCACGCCGCGTCCGCGCTGTTCTCGTCGGACGAGCGCGACGAACTGACGCTCTACTGCATGGACTCGAACCCATCCGCGATAGCGTTCTACATAAGCCGAGGACTGCGCGTGACAGGGCGCTCATACCGCATGGCGCTGTCCCTCCGCTAACCGAAGAACAGTCGGCAGAACATTGCCGCCGCGCAGAATCCCACAGCGTCCGCGACCAGCGCGGCGGGGAGTGCGTGGCGGCTTTTCGTTACCCCCGCGCCGCCGAAGTAGACCGCTATCACATAGAATGTCGTCTCGGTCGAGCCGAGCATCACCGCCGCCGTGCGTCCGACCAGGCTGTCCGCGCCCGCGCTGCGTATGATGTCCGCACCGAGCGCAAGCGCTCCCGAGCCGCTGAACGGTCGGATGAGCGCGAGCGGCAGACATTCGGCGGGTATGCCGACCGCCGCCGCGACGGTGGAGAGCAGGTCGCAGAGCATATCCAGCGCGCCGCTTGCCCGCAGCATATATATCGCGGTGAAGAGTATCACGAGCGTCGGAAGGATGCCGAGGCTCACGTTTATGCCCTCCTTCGCGCCGCCGACGAGCGAGGAGAACAGGTCGACCCGCCTGACAAGCGCCGCGCATCCGACCACCGCGAGCACTCCGGGCAGCAGCGCGGAAAGGACGGCGGTCATAGGCGATCCTCCCGCGTAAATCGACGGAATAACCGCTCGGCGGCAAGCCCAGCGACAAGCGCGCAGAGGCTCGATAAGAGTGTGGCGGGCAGTATATCGAACGGCGACGACGCGCCGAGCGATGCCCTGAGCGCCGCGACGGTCGCGGGTATCAGCTGTATCGACGCGGTGTTCAGCACCACAAACGCGCAGAGCGAGTCGGTCGCGCGGTCGCCGCGTGCCATCAGCTTTGCCGCGCGGATGCCGGTCGGGGTGGCAGCGTTGCCAAGCCCCAGCAGATTTGCCGAGATGTTCGCCGCCGCCGCGCCGAGCGCCTCATCGTCGTCAGCGACATCGGGCAGGAGTCGGAGGAGCAGCGGTCGCGCGGCTTTGGCTATCGCTCGGTCGATGCCCGCGGCGCGCATGACCTCGAGCACGCCGTTCCACAGGCAGAGCGCGCCCGCAAGCGAGATGGTGAGCTTCACCGCCTCCGCCGCACCCTCGAGCGCAGCGCTCCCGACCGCGTCCAGCCGTCCGGTCACCGCGCCGCAGACTATCGCCGCGACAACGAAAACTATCCAAACATAGCTCATAACCATGCATATCACCCGATAGAATCTATGCGGAAGCGGGGGACATCATGTCCAAGGACAGCAAAAACGGCGCGATGCGATATGCACCACGCCGTCTGTGTGTCCGTGTTTAGCTTACGGAATGAGGTTGAGCGCGAGGGTGAGGATGATGAACGCGATAGCCACCCAGGTGGTCATCTTCGCCAGACGCGCGTCCCAGGTCTTTGCCTGGTTCTTTGCAAGGAAGGTGTCCGCCGCGCCCGCGATAGCGCCGCTGAGACCCGAGCGCTTACCCGACTGGAGAAGCACCACTGCGATGAGGAACAGGCTTGCGAGCACCTGTATTATAGTAAAAACGGTTTTCAAAACAAACGCCTCCGATTCATTTTTGGTTGTCCACAGTATTGCTTATTTTAGCACAAGTTTCGCCGCTTTTCAATAGGTAAGGCAAAATTTGTGCAAAATTATTTCTTCAGCTCTCCGGTCGCTAGCGCGCGCAGGTACGCGTTGATGAATCCGTCGAGGTCGCCGTCCATCACGTTCTGGATGTTTCCGTTCTCGAAGCCGGTGCGGTGATCCTTCGCGAGAGTGTAGGGCATGAACACATAGGAGCGTATCTGGCTGCCCCATTCTATCTTCATCTGCACGCCCTTGATGTCCTCGATGCGGTCGAGGTGCTCGCGCTCCTTTATCTCGGCGAGACGTGCGCGGAGCATTCGCATCGCGACTTCGCGGTTCTGGTGCTGGCTGCGCTCGTTTTGACAGCTCACCACCACGCCGGAGGGGATGTGCGTTATGCGTATCGCGCTCTCGGTCTTGTTGACGTGCTGACCGCCCGCGCCGCCCGAGCGATAGGTGTCCACGCGCAGGTCTTCGTCGCGTATCTCTATCTCGTCGGTGTCGGTTATCTCGGGCATGACCTCCACCGCTGAGAAGCTGGTATGGCGTCGGCCCGCCGCGTCGTAGGGGGAGATGCGGACGAGCCGGTGCACGCCGTTCTCGCCCTTGAGGTAGCCGTACGCGTTTTCGCCCTCTATCGAGATGGTCGCGCTCTTGATGCCCGCCTCGTCGCCGTCCAGATAGTCGAGCGTCGTCCACTTGAAGCCGCGCCGCTCCGCCCATCGGGTGTACATGCGGAAGAGCATCTGCGCCCAGTCCTGAGCCTCGGTGCCGCCGGCGCCCGCGTGGAAGGTGACTATCGCGTTGTTGTGGTCGTAGTCGCCGCTGAGCAGGGTCGCGAGCGTCGCGTCCTCCACCTTCTCGGCGAGCTTGTCATATTCGGCTTTCAGCTCGTCGATGAGGCTGTCGTCGTCCTCCTCGATTGCAAGCTCGCAGAGCGTCTCGGCGTCGGCGAGCAGATTCACCAGCGCCTCGAAGTTGGATATCTTGTCCTTAAGCTGCTTTGTGCGCTGAAGCACCTTCTGCGAGCGCTCAACGTCGTTCCAGAAGCCGTCGCGCGAGCTGAGTTCGTCCAGCTCCGCAAGCTCGGAGCGCGCCGAGTCGAGGTCGAGCGCCGCGCCCAGCTCGTCGAGCTTGGGGTGCATGGCGCCGAGCTTCTGTTTGTATTCGTCAAATTCTATCAGCAAATGAGACCATTCCTTTCGATTTCAGCCTAATTAGTATACCTGAAAAGGGACGGATTGTAAAGGAAAACTTTTTGTGAATTTTCGCGTTTTCCACTTTCTGTTTCGCATTTATTGTGCTATACTATACAATGTAGCAATGTGCGAAAGGACGGGATCCGAAAAAATGGGACTTATCTCGAAGATTTTCGGCTCGCAAAACGACCGCGAGCTTAAAAAGTTATATCCGCTGGTCGACGCGATAGAGGCGCTCGAGCCGGAGTATATGGCGCTCAGCGACGAGCAGCTCCAGGCAAAGACGCCTGAGTTCAAGCAGCGCCTTGCGAACGGCGAGACGCTCGACGACCTGCTGGTCGAGGCGTTCGCGACCGTGCGCGAGGCGAGCCGGCGCGTGCTCGGAAAGCGGCAGTTCAGGGTGCAGCTGCTCGGCGGCATCGTGCTCCATCAGGGACGCATCGCCGAGATGAAGACCGGTGAAGGCAAGACCTATATCGCGCCGCTCGCGGCATACCTCAACGCCTTGGAGGGCAAGGGAGTCCACGTCGTCACGGTCAACGACTACCTTGCGAAGTACCAGGGCGAGATGCTCGAGAAGCTCTACCGCTTCCTCGGAATGTCGCTCGGTCTTGTGATACACGAGATAGAGCCGGACAAGCGCAAGGCGAGCTACGACGCGGACATAACCTACGGCACGAACAACGAGTTCGGCTTCGACTATCTGCGCGACAACATGGCGATATACAAGGAGAGCTGCGTTCAGCGCGGACATTACTTTGCCATCGTCGACGAGGTGGACTCGATACTGATAGACGAGGCGCGCACGCCGCTTATCATCTCCGGCCAGGGCGACAAATCCACCGACCTGTACGAGCAGGCGGACAGGTTCGCCGCGGGACTTACGGCGATACGCATAAAGGAGCAGGACACAAAGACGTTCAGCGACGACGAGCAGACCGGCGACTACATCGTCGACGAGAAGGCGCGCACGGTGACGCTGACCGAACGAGGCAGCGCCAAGGCGGAGAAGGCTTTCGGAATCGAGAACCTGTCCGACCCGGAGAACTCGACGCTCGCGCACCACATAAATCAGGCGATACGCGCGCGCGGACTGATGAAGCGCGACGTCGACTACGTCGTCAAGGACGATCAGGTGATAATCGTCGACGAGTTCACCGGACGCATGATGTTCGGACGCCGCTACTCGGACGGTCTGCACCAGGCGATAGAGGCGAAGGAGGGCGTCAAGGTCGAGCGCGAGAGCAAGACGCTGGCGACGATAACCTTCCAGAACTTCTTCCGCATGTACGACAAGCTGTCCGGCATGACCGGCACGGCTATGACCGAGCAGGAGGAGTTCGGCGAGATATACAAGCTGGACATCGTCGAGATACCGACAAACAAGCCGATGATACGCGAGGATCTGCCAGACGTGGTGTACAAGACCGAGGCGGGCAAGTTCCGCGCGATTGTCGAGCAGATAAAGGAGTGCCACGCAAAGGGACAGCCGGTGCTGGTGGGCACGGTGTCTATCGAGCGAAGCGAACAGCTCTCGGCGATGATAAAGCGCGTCGGCATCAAGCACAACGTGCTGAACGCCAAGTACCACGACAAGGAAGCGGACATCGTCGCGCAGGCGGGACAGTTCGGCGCGGTGACGATAGCCACCAACATGGCAGGTCGAGGCACCGACATTCTGCTCGGCGGCAACGCCGAATATATGGCGCGCCACGAGCTTCGCAAGCAGGGATTTTCCGACGAGGCGGTCGCCGAGGCTGACGGTCACGGCATGACCGACAACGAGGAGATACTGAAGGCGCGCGAGAAGTTTGTCGAGCTTGTCGCGAAGTTCGAGGAGGAGATAAAGGACGAGGCGGACAAGGTGCGGGATGCGGGCGGACTGTTCATCATCGGCACCGAGCGCCACGAGAGCCGACGCATTGACAACCAGCTGCGCGGTCGTGCGGGACGACAGGGCGACCCCGGTCAGAGCCGGTTCTTCATCTCGCTTGAGGACGACCTGATGCGGCTGTTCGGCTCGGAGCGGATAGCGAACATGATGAACATGCTCGGAGTGGACGAGGACACGCCGATAGACCAGAAGATGCTGTCCGGCGCGATAGAGTCGGCGCAGAAGCGGATCGAGAGCCGCCACTACCAGACCCGCAAGACGGTGCTCGAGTATGACGACGTGATGAATCAGCAGCGCGAGATGATTTACAAGCAGCGGCGCGAGGTGCTGGACGGCGCCGACCTGCACACGTCTATTATGTCGATGCTCGACTCGTCGATAGAGCAGGCGGTGGACATGGCGATAGGCAGCGAGAAGGAGCCGGAGCCGTATCAGATAGAGGAGCTTGAGGCGAAGTACGCGGGGCTTATCATCGAAAAGGGCGAGCTGACGGCAAAGGGTCTCAGCTCGGCGCAGGAGATAACAGAATTCCTTCAGACCCGCGCGCACGAGGCATACGAGCGCAAGGAGCAGGCGATAACCTCACCGATAATGCGCGAGGTGGAGCGCGTGATGCTGCTTCGCGTGGTGGACAGCAAGTGGACCGACCACATCGACGCGATGCAGGAGCTGCGGCAGGGCATCGGACTCCGCGCCTACGGTCAGAGCGACCCGAAGGTGGAGTACAAGCGCGAAGGCATGGAGATGTTCGACGAGATGATAGACGCGATACGCTCGGACACGCCGCGGCTCGTGCTCGCGGTGCGCGTGAACAGCGAGCAGCCGAAGCGTCAGCAGGTGGCGCGTCCGATAACCGCGAGCCACGGCGGAGGCGGAAACTTCTCGGCGACCAACCGCGCCGCCGCGAAGACGGTAAAGCAGCCGGTTCGCGTCAAGAAGGTCGGTCCGAACGAGCCCTGCCCCTGCGGCAGCGGGCTCAAGTACAAGAAGTGCCACGGACGCTATCCCGACGGCGCGCCCGGCACTCAGAATAACTCCGAAAAATGAGCTTCAGGCTTGTTGAAACCGACGGAATAGAGCTTTTCGTCAGCGAAAAGTTGGAAACAGCGGGCGCGGTCCACGCGTTCACCACCCGAGTGGGAGGGGTGAGCGGGGGCGACTACGCCTCGCTGAATCTGCGCGTAAACTGCGAGGACAGCCGCGAAAACGTGGAGAAAAACTACGAAATTCTCGCGAAAGCTCTCGGATTTTCAATCGACGACGTGGTGATGAGCAGGCAGGTGCACGGCAAGCTGGTGCGCCGCGCGGACACGGGCGAGGGACTGTTCAGCTCAGACCGACCCGACGCCGACGCGGTGATAAGCGACCGCCCGCTCGCGCTGTTCGTGTTCGTCGCCGACTGCGTACCGATACTGCTCTACGACAGGGCGACCGGCGCGGCGGCGGCTGTCCACGCGGGATGGCGCGGCACGGCGCTGGACATAGTCGGCGCCGCGGTCGAGCGAATGGCGGAGGAGTACGGCACGCGCGCGCGGGACATTGTCGCCGCGATAGGCCCGCACATCTGCTGCGGATGCTTCGAGTGCGGCGGCGAGGTCGGGGACGCGATGACCGAGCGGTACGGCGCGGATGTCGCGCGATTCCTGGTGAAAAAGGGCGGGAAAGTGCACCCGGACCTCGGACTTATCAACATGTACGCGCTCGCGCGGGCGGGAGTTCCCGAGCGGAACATCGACCTGTGCGACGAGTGTACCCGCTGCACGCCGAAGCTGTTCTGGTCGCATCGGCTGACCGGCGACCGGCGCGGCGTGCAGGGCGCGGTGATTCTGCCGGGGAGGGACGCGAAATGAGGCGGATCCTCGCGGCACTGCTCGCTGTTTTATTGATGCTCCCGCTCGCGTCCTGCGAGACCGACGACGATCTGGCGGAGCTGCCTGTCTCGGTAGAGCCGAGCGCCGAGCCGTCGACAACGCCGAACATCGTGATACCCGTCGGACCGGCGTCGGTGGAGGCGTTCGGCGTGGCGTACAGCTCGACCGCGACGCTCAATCCGATAAACGGTCAGAGCCGTCTGAACCTCGAGCTTGCGCCGCTGATGTATCAGGGACTGTTCCGCATTTCGCCCGAATTTGAGGCGGAGGCGGTGCTCTGCACCAACGCAACGCACAGCGGCGAGGTGTGGACGTTCAAGCTGAAGCGCGGCGTGAAGATGAGCGACGGCGAGCCGCTCACCTCCGCCGACGTGAAATATTCGATAGACCTGGCGCGGTCGAGCGACCGATACTCCGCGCGGCTTGGCATGATACGGCTCGTTGAGACGCCGGACGACAGCACCGTTTTGATAACTACCAACGGCGTGTACGGTCGGCTCGAGCTGTTGCTCGACGTTCCGATAATCCGCGCGGGCAGCGGAGAGGACTATGCGCCTGCCGGCTCGGGACTGTACGAGTATGTCGACGCGGGGGACGAGAGCTATCTGCGCGTCGCGTCGGCGCACAGGGGCGAGTGCAGCATCGCGCGGATACAGCTTATCGACACGCCCGCGGCGGAGCTGATGATCTCAAACTTCGAGCAGGGACTGGTGAGCGTCAGCAGCCGTTACGCGACCGCGACCGACCGCATAGACTACGGCGGCGACTACGAGGAGTGGAACTTTCCGACGACGAACATGATATATCTCTGCTTCGGTTCGCGGTACGCGTCCGAGCTGAACGCCATACTCGCCGACGCGGTCGACAGGGAGACTGTCGCCGAATTCGACCTGCTTGGGTACGCCGACGCCGCCGATACCGCCGCGAATCCGAAGAGCGCCATCGGAGGAGAGACCGACGAGTTTTCGCTCGAGCGAAGCGCGAAGGCGTTGGAGTCGCTCGGCGCGGAAGTCGGGGAGGACGGCGTGCTCGAACTTGGACGAAAGCGGCTCACGCTGCGGCTTATCGTTCCCGAGGAGAACGACTGCAAGCTCGCGGCGGCGGAGCGCATAGCCGAGGACTGGCGGCAGCTTGGCATCGACGTGACGCTCGACGCGCTGAGCTTTGCCGAGTTCAAGACCGCGCTGGCATCAGGCAACTTCGACGCGGCACTGTGCGAGACCAAGCTCCGCGCCGACTTCTCGCTCGACGCGCTGCTCGGCGCGGGAGGTTCGCTGAACTTCGGAGGGCACTACTCGGAGGAGCTTGAGACGCTGCTCGCAAACTTCAACGCCGCCGACGCGGAGAGCATAGAACAGGCGGCGCGCGCGCTGTATCGGTATATCGACGAGCACGCCCCGATAGCGCCGGTAGCGTTCACCCGCGGCTCGCTCATAGCGCGAAGGGGAGAGGTCGGTGCGCCCGATCCCGCAGCGAACGACCTCTATCGCGGAGTGGAGAGCTGGTAGCTTGACAAACGCGGTGCGCGAGTGTACAATATACCAGTACGCGCCCGTAGCTCAGCAGGATAGAGCGACCGCCTCCTAAGCGGTAGGTCGGAGGTTCGAATCCCCTCGGGCGTGCCAAACATCGGAGCAAAGGGTTTGCTCCGATGTTTTTTGTTGCCTGTCGCACTGCCTGTCACCGTGGCGCGGCGGGGCGAATAGTATGTAGTGCTCTTACTCCAAAATTCGATAAAGAGAGGACTACTGCTATGAAGAAAACCGTTGCGCTTAGCGACATACGCCCGGGTGAGCACGCGGTCGTTCGCGAGCTTCGTTCGACCGGCGGCATGCGTCGCAGGCTTTTGGACATAGGTCTCATCGAAAACACCGACGTGGAGTGCCTCGGACGCAGCCCCGGCGGCGACCCGTCCGCGTTTCTAATTCGCGGCGCGGTCATTGCCATACGCTCGGAGGACTGCCGCGGCGTGCTCGTCTGCGCCGAGTAGGGAGGCGGATGATGGGACTCACTGCAAAGTCGAGCGCTCGAGCAGCCGTCGACGGAGGACTTGTCATAGAACGCAAGTCGCCAGACGACCGCGTGATAGCGCTTGCGGGCAATCCGAACGTCGGCAAATCCACCGTCTTCAACGCGCTGACCGGAATGAATCAGCACACAGGAAACTGGCCGGGAAAGACTGTGGCGAGCGCGTCGGGGCGCTGTGAATCGGGTGGGAAGGGCTACATCTTTGTGGACATACCGGGCACATACTCGCTTATGGCGCACTCGGCGGAGGAGGAGGTCGCGCGGGGCTACATCTGCTTCGGAGAGCCGGACGCGACGGTGGTGGTCTGCGACGCGACCTGTCTCGAGCGCAACATGAATCTAGTGCTCCAGACGATGGAGATATCGAGCCGCGTCGTGGTCTGTGTCAATCTGCTCGACGAGGCGGAGCGCAAGAACATAACGATAGACCTGGCGCGGCTTGGCGAGCGTCTCGGAGTGCCGGTGGTGGGGACCGTCGCGCGGAAAAAGAAGAGCCTAAACGCTCTTCTCCGCGCGGTCGACCGCGTCGTCGCTCCCGAATACTCTGCCGAGCATATGCGCGTGCGCTATCCGGACGAGATAGAGCGCGCGGTGGCGGAGATAGAGCCGCACCTTGCGAAATACGCCGACCGCGTGCCGTCGCGATGGCTTGCGCTCAAGCTGATAGAGGGCGACGACGCGCTCGTCCGCGAGGCGGAGGGCTTCCTCGGCGACAGGCTGTCCGAAGGGGAGACAGCCGACGCGGTCGAGCGCGCGTGGGAGATACTGGACGCGGCGAACATCGACCGAGAGCGGCTGAAGGATCTGATCGTCGCGTCGCTGGTGACCGCCGCCGCGAGCGTGTGCGTCGACGTGGTAGGCAAGGATGGGGACGGCTACTCACGCACCGACAGAAAACTCGACCGCATACTTACCTCCAAACGCACGGGCTATCCGATAATGCTGCTGCTTCTCGGGGTGGTGTTCTGGCTCACGATGGTCGGCGCGAACTATCCGTCCGAGCTGCTTAGCAGGGGGCTTTTCTGGGTGCAGGACAGACTTACCGACCTGTTCATGTACATACACGCGCCCGACTGGCTGCACGGACTGCTGGTGCTCGGCGTCTATCGAACGCTGGCGTGGGTGGTGTCGGTAATGCTGCCGCCGATGGCGATATTCTTCCCGCTGTTCACGCTGCTCGAGGACTCGGGCTACCTGCCGCGCATAGCGTACAACCTGGATCGACCGTTCAAGCGATGCGCGGCGTGCGGAAAACAGGCGCTCACGATGTGCATGGGCTTCGGCTGCAACGCCGCGGGAGTCATCGGCTGCCGCATCATCGACTCGCCGCGCGAGCGTCTGCTGGCGATACTGACAAACAGCCTTGTGCCCTGCAACGGACGCTTCCCGACGCTCATTGCGATGCTTGCGATGTTCTTCGCGTTCGGCGCGACGGGGCTGATGGGAACGCTCACCTCGGCGCTCGGGCTGACCGCGGCGATACTAATGGGGGTGCTCGCGACGCTGGGCATGACAAAACTGCTGTCCGCCACGCTGCTGAAGGGCGAGCCGTCGTCCTTTACGCTCGAGCTTCCGCCCTACCGACGTCCGCAGGTTGGCAAGGTGATAGTCCGCTCAATATTCGACCGCACGCTGTTTGTGCTCGGACGCGCCGCGGCGGTCGCGGCACCGGCGGGAGCGGTGATATGGCTGCTTGCGAACGTGACGATAGGGGACGCGAGCCTGCTCGGTCACTGCGCTTCCTTCCTCGATCCGTTTGCGCGGCTGATGGGACTGGACGGCGTGATACTGCTCGCGTTCATCCTCGGCTTTCCCGCAAACGAGATAGTCGTGCCGGTGATAATCATGGCGTACATGGCGCAGGGGAGCCTGCTCGAGCTCGGCGCTATCGGCGAGATGAAGGCGCTGTTCGCCGCAAACGGATGGACCTGGGTGACGGCTGCGAGCGTGATGATATTCTCACTCTTTCACTGGCCCTGCTCGACGACCATGCTTACGATAAAGAAGGAGACGGGCAGTCTGAAATGGACGGCTGTCGCGGCGATACTGCCGACGATACTGGGCGTTTCCGCGTGCATGCTGCTGAATGTGATTGCGAGAATGTTGTCATAGAGATCGGCCCTCCGACTTTTTTGGGTTGACAATCATCGAAGTTTGGTGTAGTGTATACCCAAGGATAAAATCGGGGAGGTAAAAGATGCGGCTGTCATTCGCAAGCGTCGTACAGGCGACGCCGTTTATGATAACGATAGTCGTCGCGGCGGTGCTTGTCATCGGTGCCGCGATAGCGCTCGCGTTGGTATATCGGGCGCTTACGCGCAAGAGCGAGCTGCTGCGCCTTCAGGCGGAGAAGTTCCGCGCCATCGCGAGCCACTTCGACACGCTGATATTCGAGTATGACCCTCAGCGCGACCGCATGACCTTCACGATAAACAGCACGCCGCGCTTTTTGATGGACAGGATCGAGATAGAGCACTGCCGCGAGGCGGAGTTTGCCCATGTCCATGAGGAGGACCAGCAGCGCGCGAGGGATATGTTCAAAGAGGCTAAGGACAGGTCGGCTGCCACCGAGCTGCGTCTAAAGGCGCGCGACGGAAGCTGGGTGTGGTGCGAGTGCCGCATCGAGCAGGTCGAGTCGGGCGGAAGCCGCATGCGCATCGGTCAGATAATGAGCATAGAGGAGCGCAAGCAGCGCGAGCTTCGACTGGAGAAGGAGAAGTCGACCGACCCGCTGACCGGACTGCTTCACTACGCCGCGTTTGAGCACCAGGTGAGCGCGCTTTTGAACGGACGCGAGGGAATGTTCTACTTCTTCGACTCGAACTCGCTCAAGAAGGTCAACGACGCGTATGGGCACGACGCGGGCGACGAGCTTCTGCGCTTGACCGCCGCGGAGATACGGCGCGCGTTCCGAGCGAGCGACCCGATATCGCGGCGCTCGGCGGGCGGCGACGAGTTCGTAGTGTACACCGAGGGACTGAGCGATGTGAGACGCGCGAGAGAAAAGGCGGAGCTTGCCATCGCCGGCGTCGCAGGCATCGACAAGTTCGAGGGCGTGCGGTCGTCGATATGCTGCGGCATCGCGCGATACCCGCAGGACGGCAGGACATTCGAGGAACTGTCTAAAGCCGCCGACGCCGCTATGTACGACGCGAAGCGGATAAGCAATCACGGCGACTACTGCTGCTTCTATAAACAGGAAAAAAACGTGGAGGATTAGTCCCCCACGTTTTTCGTTTTGTACTTTCGACGAGTCGCCTCGCCGCCGCGGATGTGTCGCTCCGCCTTGTTCTTTGCCAGCACCTCGCAAACCTCGCGGTACAGCGAGCGATTGAAGGTCTGAAGCCGGGTGCTGATGTCCTTGTGAACGGTAGATTTGCTTATCCCAAACGCTTTTGCGGCGTCACGCACGGTCGCGCGGTTTTCAATTATGTAGCGCGCGAACGTCTCCGCCCGCGCTTCGATGTTTGTCTTCAAGCCACCCACCTCTTCCGCGTTTTGCTCGCTTCACTATATGCGCGGATTCGGTAGGGTATGCGCTGCGAGATAAGTTGGACAAAATGATAATGCATTTGCAAAAGGGAGGACTGCAAAAATGACGACTGTCGAGAAGATGTCCCGCGACCGTGTGAACGGATTTCTGCACGCTGTGGGGACCGAGATACGCAACGGCGCGGACGAGCCTATAATCCTCACCGGATGGGGGCTCGGAAACTGGCTGCTCTGCGAGGGATACATGTGGCGCGCCGGAGGGAATGCCGACCGTCCGCGCAGGATAGAGCAGGCGGTGCGCGAGCTTGCGGGCAGCGAGTATGCCGAGAACTTCTGGAAGAAGTTCCGCAGAAACTACATCACCGAAAAGGACATAGCGCGCATGGCGGAGTACGGCTGCAACTCGGTGCGCGTTCCGATAAACTGGCGGGTGCTGATGGCGGACGAGCCGGGCATCACCTGGCTTGAGGACGGCTTCAAACTCATCGACGACCTGCTCGACCGGTGCGAGAAGTACCGCCTGTATGTCTTCCTCGACCTGCACGGCGCTCCCGGCGGACAGACCGGCGCGAACATCGACGACTGCGTGGACGACTTCCCGCGCCTGTTCACCGACGAGGACAGCTGGCAGAAGGGAATAGCGCTCTGGGCGGAGATAGCGCGCCGCTACGCCGACCGCTGGATAGTCGGCGGCTACGACCTGCTGAACGAGCCGATACGCCCGGACGACGGACGCAAGCCCTGCGCGCATCTTGTGCCGAGGCTCGCTCAGTTCTACGACGAGGCGATAGCGGCGGTGCGCGTCCACGACAAGCGCCACATGTTCTCGATAGAGGGTCACAACTGGGCGACCAACCCCGCGATTTTCAACCACGACTACGACTCGAACATGCTCATCCACTTCCACCGCTACGCCATAAACCCCGACGAGGGCGCGATAAGCGAGTGGCTTGCTCTCTCCGAGAGGTGGCAGAAGCCGCTGTGGCTGGGCGAGAGCGGTGAGAACACGACCGAGTGGTTCGCCGCGCTCTATCCGCTCTGCGCGCGCAACGGCATCGGCTACAATATCTGGCAGTGGAAGAAGATGAGCAGCACAAACTCGCCGTATTCGGTGAAAATGCCGAAAAACTGGAACAAATTCATCGAATATACCAGCGGCGGCTACCGTCCGAGCTACGCCGAGGCGCAGGCGATGTTCGACGAGTATCTCGAGAACATGCTCATCGAAAACTGCGTCGAAAATCCGAGCGTGAACGCGTCGGTGCTCCGCGAGCCGGGATGTTCCCTGCGCGCGACCGACTTCGACGAGGGGCACGGTCGCTGCGCGGTCGACGCGTTCAGCGGATACCGCAGGGGGTCGGGGCTTCGCATCGTCGAGCCGGCGGTCTATCCCGAGAAGCGGTTTGGCTTCGACTGCCGATGGGACGCGACCAAGCTCGCGCTCGACGTCGACGAGTACGCCGACTACACCTTCTATAAATCGTCGAATGACAGCACGATCTCGGTCGAATTTGCGGAAGATTCGAGCGGAGAAGTTGAGGTTTTCCAGGATGGCGTCTCGCTCGGCAGGGTGAAGGCGAGCGGAACGACCGAACTGCTGAAGCTGTCCGCCGCCGACGAGTTTGTCATACGGATAAAGGCGGTGAGCGGACAGGCGGTCATCGAGCGGCTCATATATAACTGAATCAGCGAAAAAACTATGTAAAAGCGGAGCTTGTCTCCGCTTTTAGAACATATCCTCGATGGAACGACAGAGTCGCTTCATCGTATGGCAGGGCTGCGAGTGCATGATGTGACGGCGGGTGCGCGGTGTGACCGACAGTCCGGCGACCGCGCCCGCGATAAGCCCGAGCATCATGCCCTTGAGAAACTTCATCATGTTTTGAGTCTCCTTTTCCTGTTTGGTGTTAGTGTTTGCTTTAGCGCGCCGCAAATTGCAGGAACTTTTTTGAAGCGCCGCAACTATTTCAGGCGAATACTGGACATGGGCGCGTGTTGTGTGGTAGAATATAGAAGTAAAAATTTGCCTTCGCACGGCAAAACGAACCAAAATCTGCGTCATAGGAGCGATAGCGATGCTTCACATAACAAACGCCCGCAACGCGCGGTTTGAGCCGATAGAGCTGCTCGTCGACGGCTCTACGATCGCCGCGGCGGGTGAGCGGGTGGACGCGCCGGAGGGCTGCGACAGGCTCGACGCGCGCCAAAACATAGTTGTGGCGGGCATTCTGGACATGCACGTCCATCTGCGCGACCCCGGTTTTACGCACAAGGAGGACATCGGGACAGGCGGAGCGGCGGCGGTCGCCGGAGGGGTGACTGCGGTCGCCTGCATGCCGAACACCAAGCCCGCGACCGACTCGCCGGATACGCTGCGCTATGTCATCGAAAAGGCAGCCGCGCAGTCGCCCGCGAAGGTGCTTCCGATAGCGGCGATAACCTTGGGAGAGAAGGGCGAGACGCTCGTAGACTTCGAGACGCTCGCACAAGCCGGAGCGGTGGCGTTCAGCGACGACGGCATGCCGGTTATGAGCCGCGAGCAGATGCGGGAGGCGATGCTGCGCGCCGACAAGCTCGGCAAGCTCGTAATTTCACACTGTGAAGACTTTAACTTTACAGCTCCGTATCCCGCGTCCGAGCACGACCCGAGGCTCGGCGCCGACCTCTATCTGACCAACACCGAGGAGAGCATGGCGGCGCGTGACATAGCGCTTTCGCTCGAGACCGGATGCGCCGTGCACATCGCGCACATCTCGACCGCGATCTCGGCGGAGCTTGTCCGACGCGCAAAGCAGCTCGGCGCAAGGGTTTCATGCGAGACCTGCCCGCACTATCTGCTGCTCACCGAGGCAGCCGTCGCCGAGAAGGGGACGAACGCCAAGATGAACCCGCCGCTGCGCACTCCCGCCGACCGCGAGGCGATAATCCGCGCGGTCTGCGACGGCACGGTCGACGCGCTGGTGACCGACCACGCGCCGCACGCCGCCGAGGAGAAGGCACAGCCTTTCGACCGCGCGCCGAACGGGATAATCGGGCTTGAGACGCTTGTCGGCGGCGCGCTGACCGCCCTTCGCGGCAAGCTCTCACCCGAAGCGATATTCGAGAAGATGAGCGCGTCGCCGCGTAGGCTTCTGGGGCTTGCGCCGCAAGGACTTTCGGTCGGCGACCCGGCTGACCTGACGCTCGTCGACCCCGACGAGAAGTGGACGCTCCGCGAGGAGGACATCCGCTCCAAGTCGCACAATTCGCCGTTTATCGGTTGCGAGTTCATCGGACGCGCAAACGTAACGATAGTGGACGGAAAGATCGTGTTTTCACACTGGGAAAACTAGTTTTTACAACGAAAGGGGAAGAATTATGTCTATCACTCGCCTGCAGAAGCTCATCATCGAAAAGCGCAACCCGACGGTCGCCGGACTGGATGCGCGTCCCGAATACGTCCCGCAGCATATAATCGCGGAAAATGTCGAAAAATACGGCAGAACGCTGAAAGCAGCCGCCGAATCGGTCTATATGTTCAATGTCGGGCTCATCGACGCGCTCGCCGAGCTGGTGCCCGCGGTAAAGCCGCAATCGGCTTACTACGAGCTGCTCGGACCGGACGGCGTCGCGGTGCTGAAGCGCACCATCGACTACGCCAAGTCGAAGGGGCTGTACGTCATCGTCGACGCCAAGCGCAACGACATCGGCGCGACCGCGACCGCCTACGCCGAGGCGTATCTCGGCATGGTCGAGTTCGACGGCGTCACGCTCAGCGCGTTCGACGCGGACGCGCTGACGGTAAACCCGTATCTAGGCAGCGACGGCATAAAGCCGTTTACCAAATATTGTGACGAAAAGGCGATATTTGTGCTTGCAAAGACCTCAAATAAGTCGTCTATCGAACTTCAGGACATGCTTGCGGGTGACCGCCCGCTCTACAAGGTCGTCGCCTCCCGCATCGAGCGATGGGGCGCGGACTACGTCGGCGAGTACGGCTACTCGAACGTCGGCGCGGTCGTCGGCGCGACATACCCCGAGGAGCTCACCGAGCTGCGCAAGACCTGTCCGCGCACCTTCTTCCTCGTGCCCGGATACGGCGCGCAGGGAGGCACGGCGGCGGACATCGAGGGCGCGTTCGACAAGGAGGGGCGCGGCGCGATAATCAACTCGTCGCGCGGCATCATGTGCGCGTGGCAGAAGAAGGAGGACGACGGCACGCACTTCGCCGAGTGCGCGTACGAGGCGGCGCTCAAGATGAAGCGCGAGCTGAACGCGTACATCCTTCCGATGTAAAGCTGTCGAGCTTTGGCAAAATTCAGGCTGTAAAGTAAATTACTGGACATAGGAGCAGGAAATGGACGTATATAAGTGCACACTCCTTTCAAATGATAAGATTACCGAAACCTCTTGTGACATGCGGGTTTTGGTGCCGGAGATGGCGGATGCAAAGCCGGGACAGTTTGTACATGTAAAGTGTGAAGGCTTTACTCTTCGCCGACCGATAAGTATCTGCGATGTGGACGGTGAAGTCCTTCGCCTTGTCGTGGACAGGCGCGGAAAGGGTACCGAATGGCTGACCGAGCAGCGTGTCGGCGCGACACTAGACATCCTCGGACCGCTCGGACGCGGATTCGACACGAGCGGACGGGTGTTGGTGGTCGGCGGAGGTATCGGCTGCCCGCCGCTGCTGTATGCCGCGAAGGCATCGGATAGCGCCGACGCGATACTCGGCTTCCGCAATTCGGCGGCGATGATGATGCTCGGCGACTTCCGCGACGCGTGCGACACGGTGCAGCTCGCGACCGACGACGGCAGCGCGGGCTTCCACGGAAGGGTAGACGAGCTTCTGCGGCGCAGGCTTTCGGAGGAAAAATACGACCGCGTGCTCTCCTGCGGCCCGACCCCGATGCTCCGCGCCTGCAAACGCGTCTGCGAGGAGCTGGGCGTGCCGCTCGAGGTGTCGCTCGAGGAGCGGATGGGCTGCGGCGTCGGCGCGTGCCTGGTCTGCGCGGTGAAGCTGCGCGGCGCGGACGGCGAATACGTCGGTCACGTCTGCAAGGACGGTCCGGTTTTCAAGGCGGAGGAGGTGTGCTTCGATGACTGACATGCGGGTGAGCATTGCCGGAGTCGAATTTAAAAATCCGATACTTGTCGCGTCCGGAACATTCGGTTTCGGGCATGAATACGGCAAATTTTATGACCTTTCGGAGCTTGGCGGAATATGCGTAAAGGGTACGACTTTACACAAACGGGACGGCAATCCCGCGCCGCGAATCGCCGAAACTCCGTCGGGAATACTCAACAGCGTCGGACTGCAAAACCCCGGCGTGGATGCCTTCTGTGCGGAAGAAATGCCGTTTTTGAAGCGGTTTGACACCAAAATCGTTGCGAATATCTCGGGAAATACGCTCGAGGAGTACAGCGAGCTTGCGGAGAAGGTGGCAGCCGCCGGCGTGGACATGATCGAGGTGAACATCTCCTGCCCGAACGTGAAGGCGGGAGGGCTGGCATTCGGCACGAGCTGCGCGTCCGCTGCTGCGGCGACCGAGGCGGTGAAGAACCACGCCGGAAGCGTTCCGGTGATGGTGAAGCTGTCGCCGAACGTGACCGACATCACCGAGATCGCGCGCGCGGTCGAGGCTGCGGGAGCGGACGCGCTGTCGCTTATTAACACGCTGCTTGGGATGCGCATTGACCTGAAGACGCGCCGCCCGATACTGAAAAACAACACCGGAGGCTTGAGCGGTCCGGCGGTGCTGCCGGTCGCGGTGCGGATGGTCTGGCAGGTCGCGAACGCCGTGAAACTGCCGCTGCTCGGAATGGGCGGCGTGGCAAGCGGTGCGGACGCGGCGGAGCTGATGCTCGCGGGCGCGAGCGCGGTGGCGGTCGGAACGGCGCTGTTCGGCGATCCGTACGCGCCGATACATGTGCGCGACGAACTTGCCGAATACTGCGAAAACGCAGGCGTGGCGCGGGTTTCCGAGCTTACCGGCGGGGTGAAGCCGTGGTGACCCGCATCTTCATCATTCGCCACGCCGAGGCGGAGGGCAACATCTTTCGCCGCGCGCACGGCTGGTACAACGCGCCGCTCACCGAAAATGGGCTTAAACAGGTTGAAAACCTGAAAAATCGGCTTATCGGTGAACATATCGACGTGATATATTCGAGCGACCTACGCCGTACGATGCAGACTGCCGCCGCTCCGAGCCGCGCGTGCGGGCTTGAAATAATCCCGGAAAAGGGTCTTCGCGAGCTTGCTATGGGCGACTGGGAGAACCTGTCCTGGGGCGACTGCTACCACATCGACTATGAGCTGACCGCGCACTTTGCCGACAATCCCGACTGGCGCGCGCCGAACACCGAGAGCGTACGCGAGATGTACGAGCGCACCGGCGAGGCGCTTTTCCGCATACTCGAACGCCACGAGGGACAGACCGTGTGCCTTGTGTCGCATAGCGTTGCGATACGCGCGCTGATGACGCGGATGCTGTATAACGACATCGGGAAGTTCGCCGACGTGAAGATGGTCGGCAATGCGTCGCTGAGCCTTTTTGAGTACGAAAACGGAGTATTTACGCCGATTTTCATAAGTTCCAACGAGCATAACGCAGGAAATCCGCTGTTTCTCTCCAAGCCGATGCCGGGCAGCGACGAGCGTCCGAACCTCTGGTTCCGAAACGCCGAGCCGAGCGAGATCGACTTCGCCGCGTCGCTGTGGAAGGACGCGTGGAAAGCGGTGCACCGCAGCGGTTTCGGCTTTGACGAGGCTGCCGCGCGGGAAACGCTCGCGACCTATCTGTCCCGCCGCGCGGACGCGATAAGGCTCGCGTTCTGCGGCGACGAGCCGGCGGGGATAGTGGTGTTCGACCACGAGCCGAACGAGGCGGGCGTGCTGCACATCGTGCTGTTCATGCTTCGCGAGAAGTTTCGCGGACACGGGCTTGCGCTGCAGCTTTTCGGCGAGTGCATGACGATGGCGCGGCTCGCGGGGAAATCGACCCTTCGGCTGCGCGTGGCGAAAAAGAACCGAAAGGCGTACGATTTCTACACGAAAAACGGCTGTTACGAGGTGTTCGATGAGGGCCAGGACGTGCTGATGAAGCGGGACATCCTGCCGGTCGACGTGCTGAAATAGGGGGACGGATGAACAGACTCGACTTCGGGATGCCGACGCTGCTCGAGCTTCGCACGGTCGAGCGGTGCGCCGCGCTCTGCCGCGAGCTCGGGCTGCAATTCGTCGAGCTGAACGCGGGAATGCCCGAGTATCAGCCCGAGCGCATCGACATCGAGCGTTTCGCGCGCGTCGCGGAGGAGTACGGCGTCTACTACACGATTCACTTGGACGACGCGCCGTATCCCTGCCACATAAACGAGCGCGTCGCCCGCGCGTTGATCGAGACGATGCGTAAAACCGTTGAAATCGCGAAAAAGCTGCACATTCCGGTGATAAACATGCACTTCAACCAGGGCGACTACTTCACGCTGCCCGACCGAAAAGTGTACATATATGAGGACTATTTCGACGAGTATATGCGTATGCTCGAACGGTTCCGCGACGAGTGTGAGGACGCGGTCGGCGGCTCGGATGTGCGGATATGCGTCGAGAACACGCGGTCATTCGCGCTTGGATTTGTCGCGGCGGGGCTTGACTGCCTGCTGAAAAGCCGCGTGTTCGGACTGACCTTCGACACGGGACACGACGCGGCGAACGGAGGCTCACAGTTCGTCACGATAGAGCGAAACATCGACCGCCTCTGCCATATGCACCTGCATGACTGGTGCGAGTCGCGCGGCGACCATCTTCCGCTCGGCGAGGGCGGGATAGACATCGAAAAACGACTGACGATAGCGCGTGAGCACGGCTGCCGCGTGGTGCTCGAGACCAAGACCGCGGACGGCGTGCGAAAGTCGACACACTGGCTTAAAACTAAGAAATAGGCGCTTCTCAACCGCCGGTTTAGCTGCTTTTCAACCGACGGTTGGGAGATTTTCGACGGTTTCAACCGCGAGTTGCTTCACTTTCCGCTAAGCAGGTGCGATAATGAGGGCACAAACCAAACGAAAGGCGGTACGAAAAAATGGAATTCAGCATAGGACGCAAGATATACGACCTCAGACGGTCGAAGGGCATCACGCAGGAGCAGCTCGCGGAGGCAATGAACGTGTCGGCTCAGGCGGTCAGCAAGTGGGAAAACGACATAAGCTGTCCCGATGTGACCACCCTTCCGAAGCTCGCGCGAGAGCTCGGAGTGTCGGTGGACGAGCTGCTCGGCGCGGACCCCGAGCCGGAGGTGAAGATAGTCCCCGAGCAGGAGCGGGACGCCTCCAAGCTCATTTTGCGAGTTGTTGTCGACTCGAAGAATGGGGACAAGGTGCGGGTGAACCTTCCGGTCGCGTTTGTCAAGGCGGCGATGGACATAGGGCTTTCGATACCACAGGTGGTCGGCGCGATAGGCGAGGACGGCAAGAACAAGCTCGCCGACATCGACTGGATGAAGCTGTTTGCGCTTGTCGAGAAGGGCGTCATCGGCAAGCTGGTAGAAGTGGAGAGCGCCGACGGCAGCACCGTCTCGATAACGGTGGAGTAAGATGCACATCGTAGTGAAGGAAAAAGAGGGGAAAAGGATAAACATCCGCATCCCGAACTGCCTGGCGCTCAACGCTATCACAGCCAAGATAGGTGAGACGGCGATAAAGAAGACCGCGGGCAAGTCGGGCGTGGTGATAACCGCCGCTCAGCTAAGGCATCTGTTTCGCGAGCTGAAGCGCGGTCACCGTCTGCTCCGCGAGCGCGGACTGCACCTCGTCGAGGTCAGCGAGAAGGATGGGGACTATGTGCTGGTAGATTTTTAGACTTTGTTTAGAAAGTTTTAGGAAAAGTTTAGCCCTCCGAAATCAAATTTTGAGATTCTGGGTTTATGATAATCTCAAAACTTGATTTCGGAGGGTTTCCGCATATGGCTATTCTATCTGTCGAACATCTTCAAAAGGTATACACACAGCGGTTCGGAGGGGTACAGACCACCGCGCTGCGCGACGTCAGCTTCGAGGTGGAGGAGGGCGAGTTTGTCGCGATAATGGGCGAGAGCGGAAGCGGCAAGTCGACGTTGCTGAATATCCTCGCGACACTAGACCTGCCGACCGGCGGCAGAGTGATGCTGAACGGTCGGGACACGGCGAAAATACCCGAGAAGGAGGCGGCGGAGTACCGACGCAGAAACCTCGGCTTTGTGTTCCAGGACTGCAATCTGCTGGACAGCTTCACGCTGAAGGACAACATCTTCCTGCCGCTGGTGCTCGGAGGGGAGAACCACCGCACGATGCAGCAGCGGATACTGCCGCTCGCAGCGCGGCTGGAGATCTCCCACCTGCTCGACAAGTATCCCTACGAGGTGTCCGGAGGCGAAAAACAGCGCGCCGCCGCCGCGAGGGCGCTCATCACCGCGCCGAAGCTTCTGCTTGCGGACGAGCCCACCGGAGCGCTGGACAGCCGCTCGTCGGACAGGCTGATGGAGATGTTCGGAGAGATAAACCGCGACGGTCAGACGATACTGATGGTCACTCACTCGGCGCGCGCCGCTTCCGCCGCCGGACGGGTGCTTATCATCCGCGACGGAATGCTCGGCTGCGAGGTGTCGCGCGAGGGCGATCGCGAAGCATACGCGCGAAGGATAGCGGACACGCTCGCCGCGGTGGGAGGTGGCAAGATTGCGTAACGCACCCTATCTGCGGCTGGCGGTGACGAACATGCTGCGCAGCCGTCGGAGCTACATCCCGTATCTCATCGCCGCGTCGGTCATGTGCGCGATATGCTTGATTTGCGCAAACCTCGCGATGGGCTCGAGCATATCGAACATGAACTACGGCGCGACAACCCGCTCAATGCTCGAATTCGGGCTGTATATCATGGTCATCTTCACCACGTTCTACATGTTCTACATCAACAGCTTCCTGATAAAGCGCCGCGCGAGGGAGTTCGGACTGTACGGCGTGCTCGGATTCGGACGCTCGCAGACCGCGCGTGTGGTGTTCTGGGAGGGCGTGATGCTCTGTGTGCTTGTCATAGGTCTCGGACTGCTCGTGGGATTTCTGCTCGGCGGCGCGGTGTTTAAGCTGCTGATAACGCTCACGCACCTCGCGCCGGACAGCCGCTACGTCGTCGCGCCGGCGTCGATGTACTTCACCGTGATAATGTTCGGCGCGATATTCCTGCTGAACACGATATACAACATGTTCCGCGTCTGGAAGAGCCGTCCGCTCGAGCTTATGAAGTCGGAGAAGTCGGGCGAGAAGAAGGCGAAGGCGGTCGCCCCGCGCGCAATAATCGGATTGCTGCTGCTCGGCGGGGCTTACTGGCTGTCGCTCAGCGCGGCGGACTCGGCGTTCGCGCTGCTGCTCTTTTGGCCGGCGGTGCTGATGGTAATACTCGCGACGCACCAGCTCTTTCTCGGCGGAAGCGTCGCTATACTCGGGCTTATGAAGCGCTCCAAGCGCTTTTACTACAACAAGGAAAACTTCGTGCCGATAGGCGGACTTATCTATCGCATGAAGCAGAACGCGTCGGGACTCGCGAACATCTGCATACTCTCGACGATGGTGCTCGTCACCGTGTCGATGACGCTCGCGCTCTATTTCGGAGGGGAGAGCGCCGGCAGCTCGGGCGACTTCTACGCGCTGTTCGGGGGAATACTCTTTATGGGATTCTTCTTCGCGATACTGTTTTTGACAAATATGACGCTCATCATCTACTTCAAGCAGGTGAGCGAGGGCACAGACGACCGCGAGAACTTCGCGCTGCTCAGGCGGGTCGGCATGGACGAGAAGATGGTGAAAAAGACGATAAACAAGCAGGTGCTCATCGTATTTTTCGCACCGCTTGTCGTCGCGCTTGCGCACACCTGCGCGTCGAGCGGGATGCTCAACCAGATACTCGGCGCGTTTTTATACTGCAACCCGAAGTACCTCTGGGCGTGCATCGGCGGCACGGCGGCGGTGTTCGCGGTGGTCTACTGTGTGGTGTACAAGCTGACCTCGCACGCATACTACACCGCGGCAAAATAAAAAATTTTACCAAAACGGCGCGGTTAAAATCCGCTTTTCGGTGAGATACTACACTGCGGGTATCGAACAGACACTCCAGAATCGAAACCGAAAGGAATGGTGGACAGTGAAAAGGAAAGCGTCTATACTCATAACCGCGCTGCTTATGGTCGGAATGCTTGCGGGATGTACTACCGGAGACGGGCATGTGTCGACTTCGCCGACCGCGCCCGCGACTAACGGCGGCATGACAGGCAACGGCACGGGTAACGGCAGCAGCTCGGTCATACCGGGCACCGACCTCGGCGGCAACGCGGGGGACATCGGCGGCAACGGCGGCGATGCGGGAAGCGGCAACGGCGGCGCGATAGGCTCGATGACGCCCTCGACTTCTCCGAACGCCGGCAGCGGCACAGGAAACGACGCGGGCAGCTCGGCAAGCCCGAGCGCGTCGACCTCGCCTAACGCGTAAAAGAGAGACGGCAAAGCGGAGGGTTTTTCACCCTCCGCACGTTTCTCTTGACGAAACCCGAAAGGCGGGCTATAATCAGGTTATACCAAGTATGGAAATACTTACCGAAAGGAGATAACTACCATGCCGGAACTCAAGGGAAGCAAGACCGAACAGAATCTTCGCGACGCGTTTGCGGGTGAGACCCAGGCGCGCAGCAAGTACGACTGGTTTGCGAGCGCAGCGAAGAAGGAGGGCTACGAGCAGATAGCGGCTATCTTTGCCGAGACCGCGAACAACGAGAAGGAGCACGCGAAGATCTGGTTCAAGCTGCTCGACGGCATCGGCGACACCAAGACAAACCTTAAGCACGCCGCCGAGGGTGAGAACTTCGAGTGGACGATAATGTACAAGAACTTCGCCGAGGAGGCTCGCCAGGAGGGCTTTGACGACATCGCGAAGAAGTTCGAGATGGTCGCGGCTATCGAGGCGGAGCACGAGAAGCGCTACAAGAGGCTGCTCGCCAACATCGAAAACGACATCGTCTTCAAGCGCGACGGCAAGCAGTTCTGGATCTGCCGCAACTGCGGATATATCCACGAGGGCGAGTACGCGCCGGAGAAGTGCCCGGTCTGCGCGCACCCGAAGGCATACTTCGAGCTTCACGCCGAGAATTATTGATTATCGTGCCGTCTCGCTTTGTCGGCGGGGCGGCATTTTTCTGTGATAAGGAGACATACCATGCCCGAACTGAACTATCACATAGCCTGCCCGGTCGGAAGCGTCGGCGGATACTGCATCCTGCCCGGCGACCCCGGACGGGTGGAGAGCATCGCGGCGCTGCTCGCGGGTGCCGAAAAGGTGGCGCAGAACCGCGAATATCTGAGCTATACCGGCACGATCTCCGGCGAGAAGGTGACCGTCTGCTCGACCGGAATAGGAGGCCCGTCCACCGCAATCGCGATGGAGGAGCTTCACAGCCTCGGCGCGCACACCTTCATCCGCATAGGCACGGCGGGCGGGATAAACACGAAGGTTCGGGCGGGCGACCTGGTCGTCGCGTCGGCTGCGATAAGGCAGGAGGGGACGGCGATGCACTACGCGCCGCTCGAGTACCCCGCCGCCGCCGACTTTGACGTGACAAGGGCGCTGGATGACGCCGCAAAGTTGCTTGGCGCGCGGAGACATGTCGGCGTGGTGCAGGCGAAGGACTCGTTTTACGGTCAGCACTCGCCCGAAAAGTCGCCGGTGAGCTATGAGCTTCTCGAGAAGTGGGAGAGCTGGAAGCGGCTCGGCGTGCTTGCAAGCGAGATGGAGAGCGCGACGCTGTTCGTTGTCGCGAACGCGCTCGGCTGCCGCGCCGGTTCGGTGTTCAATATAATCTGGAACCAGGAACGCAAGGCGGCGGGGATAACCGACGAGCCCGACTGCCACGACACGTCGCTCGCTGTGCGCTGCGCGGTCGAGGCGGTGCAGCTGCTCGTCGAGCGGGACAGTGCGTAGAACAATGCGAAAGCGGATATTTCTCCTGCTGCTTGCAGTCATCCTTAGTGGATGCGCCGTCGAAGATGGACCGACCGCAAGCGCGCAGCCGTCGTATGCCGTGTCGATCAAAGGCGGTCAGTCGGTCGGACTGGGGGCGTGGGAGCGAATCACCGAAAGCTGGGTGAATGAGAGCGGAGAGTACGTCCAGCCCGACGAGTTCGGAGGCTGCTACTTCGCCGAGGACAACCATCTCGTTATAAAGGTGGTGGACGGCGACGAGGAGTTCATCGAGCGGGCAAAGAGCGTGGTGGACGATCCCTCGGTGCTGCAATTCGAGACTACCGACATCTCGCTTAACGAGCTGTATCTGTTGAAAGAGGAAATAGCGGAGTTGACAGAGGGAATATTTGTCAGCGTTGGCGTGAGCCAAAAAGACAGCGCGGTGGTCGTTCGGGTGAACAAATCGCGGCTGGATAGCAAGGAGGACCTGTACAAACTGGTACGGCTCACGGCATATGACCACGTCGAAATAAAGCTGCGTGAATCAAATACGATTTCTTGGTAAAGCCCCGAAAATCGGCGGTTTCAGCTGATTTCAAATTTTTGGCAAAAATTTTTCAAAAACCTCTTTACAAATCCCGATCCATGTGGTATTCTATTGTCAGAGCAAAACAGTTATGATTACTGATTAGCTTATAAAACCCGCTTGTAGAGCGAAATAAAATTTTATATGGAGGTACTTTATCATGGCTAAATGGGTATGCGCGGTTTGCGGTTACGTTCACGAGGGCGACACTCCTCCCGAGTTCTGCCCGCAGTGCAAGGCTCCGGCTTCCAAGTTCAGCGAGATGGGCGGCGGCAAGAGCTGGGCTGCCGAGCACGTTGTCGGCGTCGCCAAGGGCGTTCCGGAGGACATCCTCATGGATCTCCGCGCCAACTTCAACGGCGAGTGCACCGAGGTCGGCATGTACCTGGCGATGGCGCGCGTCGCTCATCGTGAGGGCTATCCCGAGATCGGACTCTACTGGGAGAAGGCGGCTTACGAGGAGGCTGAGCACGCGGCGAAGTTTGCCGAGCTGCTGGGCGAGGTCGTGACCGACTCGACCGAGAAGAACCTTCAGATGCGCGTTGACGCAGAGAACGGCGCGACCGCCGGCAAGACCGACCTTGCCAAGCGTGCCAAGGCGCTCAATCTCGACGCCATCCACGACACCGTGCACGAGATGGCGCGCGACGAGGCTCGCCACGGCAAGGCGTTCGAGGGACTGCTCAAGCGCTACTTCGGCAAGTAAGATTTGGGATGAGAAAACGGGTGGGGCATAAGCCTCACCCGTTTTTGCTGTTGCGGACATTATTCTTTGACAAGGGTAACTGAATAGAGATAGTCGCACTCGTCTTCTTCGAGCCAATATCCATCCTCAAAGTTTTCTGTGAAGCCAAATTTCACTTCGATAGAGGAGAACATTTCTACCATCTCGTCCGGTACTGATGCGACAATATAAAATTTTTCGCTTTTAAGAGGATTGAGTTCTGCACTGAAATAAGTAAGAGAGCCATCTTCCTCTCCATATACAGATGCGTCATAGTTGTACTTGCCGTCGAAGGTCATTAAAGAATACATCCTTGAGAAGTCAAACATATCTCCGCTAACGTTTTTTATATTGCCACACACATAGACATAAGTTTCGCCCTCTACATCCTCAAGAGTGTTAGCAAACCTATCGGGATTTTCCGGCTTAACCTCGTCGCTGTAATTGGCGCTGTCCAAAGTCATTTCGACGAAATCCAGGGTTATCTGCTCGGAAAGGCCAACTTCTGTGTATGTATTTTCCGGAGAAGGGGAGGGACTGGCGACGGGTTCGTCTGAAACGGTGCTGTCATCACCGTCAGCTTTCCCGATACTGTTCGAGCTTTCGGTCGGGTTTGATGTTGGAGACTCACTAGCCGGGGTTGGTGCAACGGACGGAGTGATTGGCGCGGCATTGTTACATGAGCAAATGCTCAAAAGCAGCGCAACTAACAGAATGGACAAAATGGCTTTTTTCATTTTGATGTCCTCCTTCAAAGGAAATTTGTAATTCTATTATAGCCCGAATACGGGTAATTGTCAATAGCATGGCTAGAATATACGATAGAAGAAAACGATAAGAGGTTTCACCATGATCGTATATACTCGCCTGTGGGCAACGATGAAGGAAAAGAAAGTGTCGCAGTATAAGCTGATAAAAGAGTACAAGATAAGCACCGGACAGCTCGATAGACTGCGTAAAAACGACAATGTCAGCACTTTTACGCTCAATCAGCTGTGTAAGATACTGGGGTGCAAGCTCGAAGATATTGCGGAATATGTAGAGGAGTAATTGCATTTCCCGGGAAAACACGTTATAATTTAACTGCATATGCCATGACGGCGCTATGCGCCTATGGCATAATAGACCCATAATCAATCCAAAAGGAGAGTGAGATCATGGCAGTAGACGGTCGTCACCAGTTCGAGCTGGTGGAGAAGATGGGATTCGTGCGCATGAGCGGCACCGAGGAGGAGCGCCGCGCCGCGCAGATACTCGTCGACGAGATAGAGGCGATGGGCGTCTCGGCGGACACGCGCACGTTCGAGGTAAAGGACGGCACTGTTATCAAGGCGGTGTTCGAGGTCATCGCGCCCGAGCGCAAGGAGTACACCGTGACCGGCTACAAGTGCGCCGGCTGCACCAAAGAGGGCGGCGAGGACTACGATTTCATCTACATAGAGCAGTTTGACGAGATAAATCTCCGCACCGCGCGCGGGAAATTTGCGCTGATAAACGGACGCGCGTCGGCTGACGTTTACAAGAAGATGCTCGACGCGGGCGTCGCGGGCTTTATGACGATGGGCGGCACGGTCAAGGACACGCTGGAGGACAGCGACCTCGACACCCGCAAGATGCGCGAGACGCTCACTCAGCACGGGCTGATGCCGGCGTTCCACATCCGCATGACCGATGCGCTCGAGATACTCAAGAGCGGCGCGACCCGCGTGCATATCGAGCTGAAGACCAAGAACCACGTCCACATCTCGCAGAACGTCGTCGCCGAGATAAAGGGAACGAAGTACCCCGACGAGATAGTCGCGTTCGGCGCGCACTACGACAGCGTCGAGTTCAGCTACGGTGTGTGGGACAACGCGGCGGGCAGCGTCACCATCATGGAGATACTGCGCCACTTCGTCAAGAATCCGCCCGCGCGCACGGTGCGCTTCATCTGGTTCGGCTCGGAGGAGGTGGGGCTTCTCGGCTCGCACGCGTATGTCGACTCGCTCACCAACGCCGAAGCCGCGAAGCACGTCTTCATGGTAAACTGCGACGTCGGCGGCTCGATACTCGGCTCGAACGGCGCGCACATCACCGCCGACGAGAGCCTCTGCAAGTATGTCGAGTACATGGCAAAGGAGCTGGGCTACTCGACATCGGTGCGCCAGGGCGTCATGTCCAGCGACTCGGTGCCCTTCGCGGACAGGGGAATACCCGCGATAAACTTCGCGCGCGGCGGCGGTCAGGGCATGGGCTTCATGCACACCCGCTACGACATGATCTCGCTCATCAGCGCCGAGGCGCTCGCGGTCGTGACCGACTTCGCTGTCGCCTTCAGCGATCGCCTTGTCAACGCGGTCATCTTCCCGGTGCCGCGTGAGATCCCGAAGAACATCAAGGACGAGCTGGACAAGTACCTCGGACGCGCTCCGCAGAAGTAATTTCAGCGAAAAAGGAACGACCCACATCGGCTTGATGCGGGTCGTTCCTTTTTCGCGTTTTCTCTTTCCCTCCTCTGATTGTATTCTATCAAAGTGAGAGTACGAAAAAACGGACTTATAGCACTTTGCTCAAAAATTCCTGCGCACGCGGATTCTGAGGATTGTCAAAGAACGCGTGCGGCTCGTTCTGCTCGAGTATCTTGCCCTCGTCCATGAAGAGCACGCGCGTGCCGACCTCGCGCGCAAAGCCCATCTCGTGGGTCACGACCGCCATCGTCATGCCCTCGTGCGCAAGCTCCTTCATGACCTCGAGCACCTCGCCGACCATCTCCGGGTCGAGAGCGGACGTAGGCTCGTCGAAGAGCATCATCTTCGGCTTCATCGCCATGGCGCGGACGATGGCTATACGCTGCTTCTGACCGCCGGACAGCTTGCCAGGGTAGGAGTCCGCCTTGTCGCGAAGCCCGACGCGCTCGAGCAGCCGCAGCGCCTCCTCGCTCGCCTCGTCCTTTGTCATCAGCTTCAGCTTGACCGGCGCGAGGGTGAGGTTCTTCATGACCGTCAGGTGAGGGAAGAGGTTGAAGTGCTGGAACACCATGCCCATCTGGCGGCGAACCTTGTTTATGTCCACGCCGGGGTCGGTCAGCGTCGTGCCGTCGAAGGTTATAGTGCCCTCGGTCGGTGTCTCGAGAAGATTGAGGCAGCGCAGGAAGGTGGACTTGCCCGAGCCGCTCGGCCCGATGATGACCACCTTTTCGCCGGGCGAGATGTGTTCGGATATGTTGTCGAGCACGAGGTGGTCGCCGAAGTATTTGGTGAGATTCTTAACGTCTATCACTTTTGCGAAGCCTCCTCTCGAATTTTCCGAGCAGCCAGCTCAGCACCATCACCATCACGAGATACATCGCGGCGGCGCCGAGCAGCGGGAAGAACGCCTGGAAGGTGCGTCCCTGAATTATCGTCGCGCCCTTGGTTATGTCGGTAAGACCGATGAAGGTGCAGACCGAGGTCTCTTTCAGCAGCGTGATAAGCTCGTTGCCGAGGGCGGGGAGGATGCTCTTTATCGCCTGCGGAACGACGATGTGCTGCATCGTGGATATGTATCCGAGACCGAGCGAGCGTCCAGCCTCGGTCTGACCGGGATCGACGCCCATTATGCCGCCGCGCACTATCTCGGCGACGTACGCGCCCGAGTTTATGCCGAAGGACAGGATGGCGGCGAGCATCGTGTTCCGCGACGAGCCGAAGATGATAAAGTACATTATCAGCAGCTGTATCGCCACCGGAGTGCCGCGTATCACGGTCAGGTATATCTTGCAGATGCGGTTGAAGAACCGCAGCAGGAAGTTGCCGAACCCGCGCTTCTTGCCGATGGTGTCGGCGGTGGAGCGGACGACCGCCACGATGACGCCGAGCGCCACACCGAGCAGGAGCGCGAACACCGTGACTATCAGCGTGTTTTTCAGTCCGCCGACCATGTACTGCCAGCGGTCGCCGTCGATGAACGCGAATTTGAAGTTCTCGGCAAATGACTGCGAGGTCCCGACTATCCAGTCCTTGACGCCCGCGAACCAGTCGCCTATCGAGAGATAAAGCAATTCATTCCCTCCCAAATCGAATTTTCAGAACAAACGCGGGGACGACAGAGCGCCCCCGCACCGTTTGTCAGTGTTCTATTGATTACTCGGCGGGAATGTACTTCGCGATGATGCCCGGGATCGTGCCGTCATCGGTCAGTTCCTTGAGAGCGGCGTTGACCTTGTCGAGCAGGTCGGTGTTCTCCTTGGCAATGGCTATCGCGTAGTCCTCGACCGCGTACTCGGTATCGAGTATCTTCAGTCCCTCGTTGGCGGCAACGAAGCTCTTAGCCGGCTCGTTGTCCATGATTATCGCGTCGATCTTGCCGGTGGAGAGGGCGGAGACGGCGTCGGCATAGCGCGCGAAACGCTGGATGTTCTCGTCGCCGTAATCGCCGGTGGCGTAGATGTCGCCGGTGGTGTTCTGCTGAACGCCTATCGACTTGCCCGCGAGGTCGTCGAGCGAAGCGACCGAACCGTTCTCGGCGACGACGACGACCTGGATGCCGGTGGCGTAGCTGTCCGAGAAGTTGACGCTCTTCATACGCTCCTCGGTGACGGTCATGCCCGCCATCGCGATGTCCGCCTTGCCGGTCTGGACGGCGGTTATCGTCGAGTCGAATTCCATGTCGTCTATCTGGAGCGACATGCCGAGCTTGTTCGCGATAGCGGCGGCAATCTCGGCGTCGATGCCGATTATCACGTTGTCCTCGTAGTACTCATACGGCGGGAAGCCTGCCTCGGTCGCCATGGTGAGCGTGCCGCCGGTCGGCTCTTCGGTCGGCTCGGTCGAGGTGGTGGGTTCGGTGGAAGGCTCGGTCGAAGTGTTCGGCTCGGTCGAAACGGTCGGCTCGGTCGACGGAGCGGTCGAGGTGGTATTGCCATCCTGCGAGCATCCCGCGAACAGACCGACTGCCAGCATCACTGCCAGCGCAAGGCTAAGTATCTTTGCATATTTTTTCATGGTGTTGATTCCTCCAAAATTTGATTTGCCGGAACGGTTCTTCCGGACTGTGGCTATATTATAGCTCGGTCGAAATGAATTTTCAATCGGCAAGATGCACAGACATGAATGATTTTTATGCGCCGGAGTGAGTAAACTGCCCTAAAAAATGAATACTCACACGAATATTCGCATGAGTATTCAGGATAATATTCACTTGTTATTCGCGTTACGCCCTGTCGGACAGCTTGCGGGCGGTCTCTACGTCGGCAGCCGACGGCTCGGCGTTTGAGTAGCGCACACGGTTGTATATCTCGACGAAGTCGGTGCCGCAGCTGCCCGCCGCCTTCTCCAAATCTTTAGACAGCTCGTTCGGGGTGCGGGGACGGAGCACCTGGCGGTCCTTGCGTAGGAACTCGCGCATCGCGAACCTGACCTTCGCGCGGTCGGTGGGCATATCGCTGAACTTTGCCCGACGGGTGAAGCGAGTGCGCATGCGGGAGAGAAGTCCGTTGCCCTTCTCACGATCGCCGTCGATGTCCTCGGTCTCGTCGACGTAGTCCTCGCTTGTGGGGGAGAGACGCCCGAGCAGCTTGTCGAGCAGCGCGCCGAAATTGGTCTTCATCAGCTTGCGTATCAGCTTGTAGAGGGCAAAGCATACGACAAGGATTATTCCACCTACAATTATGAACAGCAGCGCGTTCCAGAGGAAGGTCTCAAGCCCCGATTCGATGTGCGCTTCGCCGGTCAGCCCTCCGACGCCCATGTCCCCGCCGCCGCCGACAGCCCCGTCTCCCTCGGGCACGCCGTTCACGTCGCCCATGAAATTCAGGAAGTCGATGAACTTGTTTGTCACCCACACTCCCGCCGCGACCGCCGCGTCCTTTATCGCCTTTATGTTGGCAAGCAGCAGCGCAAGCACGACGAATATGCCGATTATTATGAGGTTGTTGCGGCGCATGCCTCTCGGGAAGCGAGCCTTTCCGCCGCTGGGTGCGGTGGCGCTGCGCAGTCCCTCGAGGTTGAAGACGAACAGTCCGCTTATCAGCAGCACGACCGCGCAGCTGTTCAGCGCGACCGAGTAGCCGGCGTCGCCGCCGAGCGCGAGCGCCGCGACATACAGCGCCAGTCCCGCGACGAAATACTTTCCGCTTGCGAGGTTGGCTCCCGCGATGTAGGGTATGATGAACATTGCGACCCCGCATCCGAGGCAGAGCAGAAAGAGGAATATCACCGACATGACCGATATGCTTCCCGCAAACGCTATCGACGCGGGCAGCGCGCACAGAGCGGCGGCTACGAAACATATCGACAGCGCAGTCTGACGTTCGCGACCGCGCACGAACCGTCCCACGGGGTAGCATAACGCGGCGGACAGCATCCAGAGCACGCCGAGCCAGGTTCCGGCGTCGGGCAGGAGCAGCTTCTGTATCGCGACGAGGGCGGGAAAGAGCACAAGCGCGCTCATCGCGGCGTTGAATATCTCGTTAAACAGCTTCCGCTTCTTCGACGGCATCGCTCGCCACCTCCTTTTCGGGTTCCGCATCGCCGACTATCGGGACGAAGGTGACGCTGCATCCGTGCTCGCGCAGCTCCTCCGACCGATGCTCTATCGCCTCCGAATTGTAAGCGGAGATGAGCACTATGTCCAGACCCTCCACGTCCGACGCGACGAGCTTGTCGAGATATGTGGTGAAGTTCGCCGCGCAGACTATCTGCATCTTGCAGAGCGCCTGCATTATCGTGTCAAGCTGCGCGCGCGAACCGGCAGGCTCTATCTCGATGGTCGACTCGCGGTCCTCGGCGGAACGTCTGCCGTTGCACCAAAAACCGCACTCCATGCCGCTCTCGAGCGCCCATGTAGCGAGATGCGCGGCAATGCGCACGCCCTTTTCGATGAACTCCTGCTGGTCGGGCTCCATCGCGCCCCAGAGCACCTCGGCTATCTGGATGTTCAGCAGCACGAGCACCTTAGGGGTGACGGTGAAGTCGCGCACCTTGACCTGGAGCTTGCCTGTCCGCGCGGTGGCGGGCCAGTGGATGTCCTTCTGCGCGTCGCCGGGCAGGTAGTCGCGTATGCCGCTTATCAGTATCGGGTCGGGCATTATCCAGCGGCGCATCGCGATGTCGCCCTGCCACTTGAGCGACTCGGGCGACTCCTGCGGGTCGATGGGGCGGGGGTAGACGAACAGCTCGCTTGTGCCCTCGACCTCCTTCGAGCGGCTGAGCAGACCGAACAGGTCGCCGGAGGTCAGCGCCGCGCGGTCGAGCACATAGTAGCCGCGGTGGAGGCAGGTGACGTCGTGGCGCCGGCGTATCCGCTTGAATCCGCGCAGGAAGAACGCGCTGCGGTGAAACTGCTCGTGCAGCACGTCGTAGTCGGTCTCGCGTCCGAAACGAATGTAGGGCGATATGCGGCTTTCGACGCGCAGCCACGGGATGGGGAGCGATTTTCGGTTTTCGAGCACCTCGACCATCTCGTTCTTGTCGCCCTCATAGACGATGTTCTTTGCCCAGAATCGGCGGTACTCCACCTTACGAAGCCCGACGATGTGGAAGAACTCCATCTGTATGACGACGAGCGCGCCTACAATAATTATGAACCAGACGATTCCCATTTTACGCCTCGATCTTGCCGGTGATCGACGGATCTTCGGTCGGCGCGGGGACGGTGTTCAGTATTTCGGCGATGCGCTCGCGTGCCTTGACAGCGCCGAGCGACGCGCCTCCGCGCATTATCATGCGGTGGCAGAAGACGTGCGGCGCGAGCATCTTTATGTCGTCCGGAAGGACGTAGCTGCGACCTTCGACCGCCGCCGCGACCTGAGCGATGCGCAGCATGGCGAGCACGCCGCGCGGGCTTACGCCGAGCGACACGTCCTGACCCTTGCGGGTCTCGGCGGCTATGTTCGCTATGTACTCGCGCACGGCGGGGGCGACATACACCTTGGAGAAGCTGTGCTGAGCGTCGAGTATCTCGGCGCAGCTCGCGGCGGGGGTTATCTCCTCGAGCGGGCTTGCCTCAATGAATCGGTCGATGAGCTTTATCGCGTCCTCGCCCTCGGGGTATCCCATCGACAGCTTGACGAGGAATCGGTCGAGCTGTGCCTCGGGCAGCGGGAAGGTTCCCTGTATCTCCACCGGGTTCTGGGTCGCTATGACGAAGAAGGGGGCGGGAAGCGCGCGAGTCACGCCGTCGGAGGTTATCTGACGCTCCTCCATGCACTCGAGCAGGGCGGACTGCGTGCGCGGAGTGGCGCGGTTTATCTCGTCGGCGAGCAGGATGTTCGCAAACGCCGGACCCTCCTTGAACTCGAACCTGAGCTCCTGCTGGTTGAACACGTTCGTGCCGGTCACGTCGCTCGGCAGAAGGTCGGGGGTGAACTGGACGCGCTTGAAGTCGCCGCTTATCGACTTTGCGAGGCTCTTCGCGAGCACCGTCTTGCCGGTTCCGGGGACGTCCTCGAGCAGGACGTGTCCTCCGGCGAGCAGCGTCGTGACGACCAGCTTAATGACGTCGTCCTTGCCGACTATGACCTTAGATATGTTGTCGGATATGCGTTTTGCGAGTTCTGTGATGCCTGTCAGCTCCATACGGTCACCTTCCTTATACAAGTTTGATAGAAGTCCCATAAATTATATCACTTTTCTTGTGCAGTTTCAAGTAGCTAATTGTGTTCTGCTGCTCTTGCCAATTCGACGCGGTTGTGTTAAAATATTCCGTGGTTCATGTACAAATGGATTTGGCAGGAGGACACAGAGGGGAATATGGCGGATAATACAAAGTTCTATCTGGTGGAGAAAAACGCGCTGCCGCCGGTGATAGTCAAGGTGGCGGAGGCTATGCAGAGCATGGAGACCGGACGCGCGGCGACGATAGCGGACGCGGTCAAGGCGGTGGGCATAAGCCGCAGCGCGTTCTATAAGTACCGCGACTCGGTGCGCCCGTTTTTCGACAAGACGGCAAGCGAGATGCTGACGATGCACATGGTGCTTGAGGACGCGCCGGGAATGCTCTCGTCGATACTCTCGGTGCTTGCGGACAAGGGCGCGAACGTCCTGACGATAAATCAGTCGATACCGATAGGCGGCATCGCGTCGGTGACTGTGTCGGTCACGCTCGGCGAGGACGGAAGTCCGGTCGGCGAGCTGGTCGACGCTGTCCGCGCGGTGAACGGAGTGACGAAATTAGAGATAGTTGCGGGATAACGGAGGTACACGATGATAGGAGTGGCGATACTCGGAATGGGCGTTGTCGGCTCGGGCGTGTACGAGACGCTGAAGCTGAACCGCGAGCTGATAGCGCGCCGCGCGATGGACGAGCTGGAGGTGCTGTCGATACTCGACCTGCGCGACTTTGCGGGCGAGGAGTTTCAGCACCTTGTCACGCACGACTTTTCGGACATAGAGAATAACGACGCGATACGCGTGGTGGTCGAGTCGATGGGCGGCATAAAGCCCGCGTATGAGTACACAAAGCGCGCGCTGACGGCGGGAAAGCACGTTGTGACATCGAACAAGGAGCTTGTTTCCCGCTGCGGCACCGAGCTTATGCACATAGCCGAGCAGCACCGCGTGAACTATATGTTCGAGGCGTCGGTCGGCGGCGGCGCGCCGATAATCCGACCGCTCGTGCAGTGCATGTCCGCAAACGAGATAGAGGAGATTTGCGGCATACTCAACGGCACGACCAACTTTTCGCTGACCGAGATGATAAACAGGAACGTGAGCCTTGCCGACGCGATAAAGGAGGCACAGCGCCTGGGATATGCAGAGCGCGACCCGTCGGCGGACGTCGAGGGTCTGGACGCGGCGCGCAAGATTTGCATCCTCGCGAACCTCGCGTGCGGCACCGATATCGGCGTGGAGAGCGTGCGCTGCGAGGGAATAAACGGCGTTTATCTGGAGGACGTTAAGAACGCGTCGAGCGCCGGATACGCGATAAAGCTGCTCGGACGCTACGTCCGCCTGAGCGAGCGGGAGGTCTGCGCCTACGTCGCGCCGCACCTCGTTCCCAAGACGAAGGTGCTCGGCAGGGTGGACGGCGTGCTCGGTGGCGTCATGATACGCGGCAACGTGGTCGGCGAGATAGCGGTCGTCGGCGCGGGCGCGGGCAAGATGCCCACAGCCTCGGCGGTGGTGGCGGATGTCATCGACGCGGCGCGCCATGTGGACAAGACCAAGAACCGCGGGCTTTGGGAGGGTCACGTCGTGAAAAACCTTCCGCCAAGCGCGCTCGGAGGTCGGATGTATGTCCGCGCGGACGCGTCGGGCGACCTCGCGCATAGGATATTCGGCGGGACGGAGAGAATAGCGGAGGACGCGTTTATCACTCCGTATCTCGCGGCGGAGGAGCTTACGAGCCGCATGGCGGAGTTCAGGGACGCGACCACCGTCCGTTCCGCCTTCCGCGTGATAGAGAGCGAGGTGGAGCGATGATAAGGGTGAGCGTGCCCGCGACCAGCGCGAACATGGGCAGCGGCTTTGACTGCATGGGCATCGCGCTGACGATACGAAACACGGTCGAGATGGACTTCTGCGACCACATCGACATAACCAACGCGAACGGACTTGACCTGCCGGCTGGCGAGGACAATCTGATATACAGCTGCGCAAAGCACGTCTTTGACATCGCGGGCAAGCGCATGGAAGGGCTGAAGATAGTCGAGCACTGCAACATCCCGATGACGCGCGGGCTTGGAAGCTCGTCGGCGTGCACGGTTGCCGGACTGTGCGGAGCGAACGCGCTGCTCGGCGACCCTCTCGACGAGGAGGCGATAATCAACCTCGCCGCGATAATCGAGGGGCACCCGGACAACTCTACGCCCGCAATACGCGGAGGCTTTGTCGCGGCGATGCTCGAAAACGGGCGCGTGTGGCAGGTGCGCGTGCCGATAAGCGGACGACTCCGCTTCTGCGCGTTCATTCCCGAGTTCGAGCTCAAGACCGAGAAGGCGCGCGCGGCACTTCCGAAGGAGGTCACAATGCGCGATGCGGTGTTCAATCTCAGCCGTGCCGCGCTGCTTGCGGGCTCGCTCGTCGCGGGTGAGCTGCATAATATAGGTGTGGCGACAGACGACCGCCTGCACCAGCCCTATCGGTTCGACATGATACCGGAGGGCAGGGAGGTCGCCGCGAGGGCGCGGGAGCTTGGAGCGCTCGGCTCGTTCATAAGCGGCGCCGGTCCGACGATAATGGCGGTGGTCGACCGCGCGAGTCTCGACTTTGAAAAGCGGGTACGCGAGCGCTTTTCGGAGGAATTCCCGAGTTGGCGCGTGCAGATGCTTGACTGCGACGAGGAGGGAGTACACATCGAGCGGATATAGCCCTACAACTAAGGCTTTTTGATTTGGAGGTTAGATAATGGCACTTATCGTACAGAAATTCGGCGGCAGTTCGGTGAGGGACGCGGATCGCATACGAAACGTCGCCCGCATAATCACCGATACATACGCCGCGGGAAACGAGGTCGTGGTCGTTCTCTCGGCGCAGGGTGATACGACCGACGACCTCATCGACAAGGCGCACGAGCTTAACGCCGACCCGTCCAAGCGCGAGATGGATATGCTGCTCGCGACCGGAGAGCAGATTTCGGTCGCTCTATGCGCGATGGCGATTGAGAAGATGGGATTTCCGGTCGTGTCGCTCAACGCGTGGCAGGTCGGCATATCCACCGACTCAAACTACTCGAACGCGCGGATAAAGGACATCAGCGAGGACAGGCTCCGCGCCGAGCTTGACCGCAAGAACATCGTCATCGTCACCGGATTCCAGGGCGTCAATCGCTTCTACGACATCACGACGCTCGGACGCGGAGGCTCGGACACGTCGGCGGTCGCGCTCGCGGCAAGGCTGAAAGCCGACCTCTGTCAGATATACACCGACGTGGACGGCGTGTACACCGCCGACCCGCGCGTTGTAAAGGAAGCGCAGAAGCTGGACGAGATAACCTTTGACGAGATGCTCGAGCTCGCAAGCGGCGGCGCTCAGGTGCTGCACAACCGCTCGGTCGAGATGGCAAAGCGGTTCGGAATACAGCTCGAAGTCCTGTCCAGTCTCGATCCCAAACCCGGAACAATAGTCAAGGAGGTAGTAAAGAAAGTGGAAAGTACTGCAATAAGCGGCGTCGCGAAGGACGATAACGTAGCGTGCATATCGCTCATACATCTCACCGATAAGCCGGGCGTGGCTTACCGTATCTTCTCGCTTCTCGCGCAGAAGAAGATAAACGTGGACATCATACTCCAGTCGATAGGACGCGACAGCACCAAGGACATAGCCTTCACCGTGTCCAAGGACGTGGCGGAGCAGGCGATGCAGATACTCGAGGAGCACCGCGAGGAGCTGGATTTCGTCGGCATGGACTGCGACGAGAAGGTCGCGAAGCTGTCGATAGTCGGCTCGGGCATGATAAACAACCCGGGCATCGCGTCGTCGATGTTCGAGGCGCTGTACAGCGTGGGCGTGAACATCCGCATGATCTCCACCAGCGAGATAAAGGTGTCGGTGCTCGTTGACCTCAGCGACGCCGAGATAGCGATGAACGCGGTGCACGACAAGTTCTTCCGCGCGAAGCGATAATCAAAGGGAAAACAAAAACACCGAGCGTATGCTCGGTGTTTTTTCGTTTTATCGGTCGTTTGTCAGCGAGAAGGTTATCTCAACCGTGCCCTCGCCGAGTTTGGATTTCAGGTCGGTCACGTCGCGTATCTTTCCGAGACGGGTGAAATTCCAACTGTTCGTGTCGTAGTAGATGGTTATGCTGCTGCCGTTGTAGAGTATCACGTCGCCCGGCTCGGTGGTGATCTGCTCGTCGTTTGTGGGAAGGGTGGTGCCCAGCTTGCCGACCTTCTCGAAGTTTCCGTAGTCGCTCATGCTCACCATCAGCGCGCTGCCCTTCAGCAGTTCACGGAACGCCTCGGCGGACGAGCTGTCGGCAAAGTCGGCGGTGAAGGTGCTGCTTCCCGCGGTGATATAGAACACGCTCTGCGCCTCCGTTTCGACTATATTGTTCGACGGCTCGGGCAGGTCGAGTCCGTCCACCCACGCAGCGACGGCCGAGGCGGACGCGCCGCCCGCGAAGCGTATGCCGTCGAGCCAGGTCGCGGAAATTGCCAGACCGTGCAGATTCGTCGCGCTAGAGCCGATGCCGCTGCTGCCCGACGTGCAGAAGGGGATGACGGTCTTGCCCGAGAAGTTATAGCTCTCGATGAAGGTGTAGATTATCTTCGGCGCCTGCCCCCACCATATCGGATAGCCGATGAACACGACGTCGTAGTCCTCGAAATCGCTCACGCTGCCGCTTATCTCGGGACGCGCCGAGTCATCGTTCTGCTCACGGTTCGCGCGGCAGTCGGTGTTGTAGTTCAGGTCGGCGGAGGTGTACGGCTCGGCGGGGATTATCTCGTGAAGGGTCGCACGGTCGCCGAGCGCCGTCTTGATATGCTGCGCTATGCCCGCGGTGTTGTTCGTGCAGGAGAAGTAGGCGACGAGCACCTTTCCGCTCTCCGACGGTTCGGGTGTAGGCGTGGGTGTCGGAGTCGGAGTCGGAGTAGGCTCGGGCGTCGGTGCAGGGGTGGACGGCGTCACAGGCGTCGTGTTTCCGCCGGAGGGACGGTCGGTGGGTTCGACAGTCGGCTCGACCGACGGTTCGGGACTGGGTTCGACCGATCGTGCTTCGTCGGCGAGCATAGACGCGACCTCCGCGCGGGTGGCAAGTCCCTGCGGATCGAAACTGCCGTCCTCCTTGCCGTTTATTATGCCGCTTTCACGCGCCCACGCAACGGCGGTCACGGCGTAGGGAAGGATGCTCGCGCTGTCGGTAAAGCCGCCGTCGCCATCCGCTTCGGGACTGCCAGCCAGCCGCCAGAAGATGGTGACCAGCTGCTCGCGCGTGACCGGATCGTCCACGCCGAAAAGTCCGTCGCCATAGCCGTTCATCACGCCCTGCTCAAGCGTCCAGACTATCGCGGACGAGTACCACTGACCGTCGAGTGTGTCGGTGAAATCGTCGCTGCCGTCTGTCTCGGGCTGTCCCGCGCGGCGATAGAGTGCGGTGGCGAGCATCGCGCGGGTCATGCTGCCGTTCGGGTCAAACTGCCCGCCGCCGATGCCGTCCATCAGACCGTTCTCTTTGCAGTAGTTCACCGCGTCGTAGAACCAGTCGTCGGAGGACACATCGGAAAACGCGGGTTCTTCGGCGGCGCACGCCGTGGCTGTCAGCGAAAACAGCATGACCGCCGCCAGCAGCAGCGCGCCTATCTTGTTCAAATTCTTCATCAAAAGTCGCTCCTTTGAGGTGTTATGCGGAATTCCGAATGGAATTATACCGCAGCGGAGCGACTGTTGGCAAATACTTATTTTCTATAACAATATATGCCCGAGAGGCATATATTTCCGCGCCTACTTTATCGGCGAGCGCTCGACCTCAAGCTGTGACAGCTGGTAGTATTTGTTCCGGAGGCGGTCGTACATAGACTGTGGGTAGAGGGCGTAGGCGGTGCTCCGAGGCTCGGCGGTATTATCTATGCAGTAAGTCAGGTACGCCATGTTCTTTGCGGTGTAGATTATATTGCCGAGGTTGTCCTTGCGAACCTGCCTGTATCCTGCGTCGGTATAGCCGGAGCGTGTGTCATCGGGGCTTATCGGGGTGCAGAAATAATCGAGAGCGAGATAGCTGCGTATCTCGAGGGCTGAGAGGGGAGTGCCGGCTTTATCTATCCAGTAGAAGTCGTGAGTGATGTCCAACATTATCCACTTTCCGAGGTCGTGATCCCATATCTCGTTGACAAAGTGGCACTCGCCGTCGTATGTGGAGTAGGGGTGAATCCCAACCACGCGCGAGTAGATGCCGAGCGCGAGACACATATCGTTGAGTATCTTCGCCTTGGATGTGCAGTTTATGCCCTGTTCCGGGTTGTCGAGCGCGTACTCGAGCAGCGGCAGGGCGCGCCATTCAATGTGGTTGTCGTAGTAGCTCTCGTGAGTCAAACGCGGCGCGAAGTTATTCATCAAGCGAGCCGCGCGCTCGAAGTCGCTGCCCTCGCCGGCAATCTCGTCTATCCCATACTGCTCGATGAGCGTCGAGTAGTCCTCGTGGTCGAAGTCATAGCTGAATTCGTAGTCGCCGTCGGTGCAGAACCTGAGGTTGTTCGCGAGTATTCCGGTCGCCATTATGTACACCTGCTCCGCGTTTTGCAGATAGGTCACAGCACCCTCCGGCAGGGTATATGCGTCCGATTCGTCGTCGTCGCTCGGCTCGACCGACGGCTCGTCGCTCGGCGGGACGGCATCGGAAGACGGCGTGACGCTCGGCTCCTCCGGCGCGGAGGGAGAGGCGTCATTTGCGGGCGCGCACGCTCCGAGAGACAGAGCTAATACAAGAACGAACAGTATGATGGTTTTAATAGTTTTGCTTCGCATGGTAAAAACCTCCTAAGGGATTTTCACCAATATGTTAGCGCAGAGATACCTCGTCTGTCAAGGTATAATCTGTAAACTTTTTATGAACGAAAAAGCGAGGGAGTGGAAACCCTCGCTTTTTTGAGCTTGTTCGCTTTTTCGCGGCTTAGCCGGTTCGTGCCTATTCGCCCTTCTCCTGTTCCGATTCGTAGTTCTCCAAATCGTCGAGATATTTCGCGTGATACGCCGCGAAGTTCTCCTGATAGTCGCTCGTCTTGCCCTTATGTATAGCGCGGAGATAGTCGTGGAAGTCGAACTCATGGCTGCGCTCGTAGGATGCCTGCGCGTGCTGTACTATTGCGACGGCGATGTTCGAGCAGTGGTCGCTGATACGCTCCAGGTTGGTTATCAGCTCGAGGAAGAGCGTGCCGCTTATGACGGTGCACTCGCCGGCTTTCAGGCGCTCGATGTGCGCGTTTTTCAGGTTGTCGCGGAGCAGGTCTACCACCTGCTCGAGCGGTTCGACCTTCAGCGCGAGCTGCGCGTCCTTGGTGCGATAGCTCTCGAGCGTGATGTGCAGTATCTCGTTTATGGCGTCGAGGATAGCCGCGCACTCATGCTTTGCGGACGGCGTGAACTCGACGGCGTTGTCCTTCATCTGCTCGGCGACTTCGACGAGGTTTATGATGTAGTCGCCGATGCGCTCCCAGTCGCCGACGGCGTGCAGGATGTCGTTTATCCGAGTGTTTTCCTCGAAGGACACGCTGCGGTTGGTCAGCGATACCAGGTAGTCGTCGACGCGCACCTCGTTCTTGTCTATCACGTCCTCGCGCTCGTTTATCGTCGTGGCGCGCTTCGGGTCATACCCGACCGACAGCAGCTCGACCGAGTCGGCAAAGTTTTGCAGCGCGAGAGTGCCCATCTGCGCGACCACCTCGTCCGCCTTGTCCAGCGCGAGCGAAGGGGAGGAGAGGAAGCGCTTGTCGAGTATGCTAACCTCGATCTCCTTGGCGGAGGGCTTGTCCTTTATCGTTATAGTCGCGAGCTTGAGCAGCAGCTTGTTGAACGGAAGCAGCACAGCGGTGCCGAATACGTTGAAGGTGAGGTGGAACAGAGCGATGTCGATGCGGCTCATCGACGCCTCCCAGAAGGGAAGCCCGACTATCGCCTGGACGCCGTAGAGCAGCGCGAGGAAGAGGACCGTGCCGATTATGTTGAAGTAGAGGTGTATCATCGCCGCGCGGCGGGCGTTCTTGCTCGCTCCGACGGCGCTCAGGAGGGCGGTGATGCAGGTGCCGATGTTCTGTCCGAGAATTATCGGCGCCGCCATGTTGAAGCGTATCGCGCCGGTGGAGGTGAGCGCCTGGAGTATGCCTATCGACGCCGACGAGCTTTGCAGCACGGCGGTGATGAACATTCCGACGAACACGCCGAGCACCGGATTTGTAACGGCGGTGAGCATGTTGATAAACACCGGGCTGTCCTTTATGCCCGAGTTTGAGACGGTCTGCTCCATCGTTACCATGCCGAAGAAGAGGATGCCGAGTCCCATGAGTATCTGACCGAGGTCGTGCTTGCGGCCGGACTTGTAGACCATGTAGAGCACCGCTCCGGCTATGCAGATGAGCGGCGCGAGCGAGGAGGGGTTGAGCAGCTGAAGCGCTAGATTTTTGCCGTTTATGTCGCCGAGCGCTAGGATGAAAGAGGTTGCGGTAGTGCCGATGTTCGCGCCGAAGATGACGCCGACCGCCTGACTGAGCCGCATGATGCCCGCGTTGACAAAGCCGACCACCATGACCGTTGTCGCGGCGGAGCTCTGTATGACCGCGGTAACTCCCGCGCCGACCAGAACGCCCATCAGCAGCTTGCCGGTCAGCCGTTCGAGTATCGCCTCCATCCGTCCGCTGGACAGCTTTTCCAGTCCGCTGCCCATGATGCTCATGCCGAACAGGAAGAAAGCAATGCCGCCGCCGAGCGCGATAACTTCGATTATCCCAAACATATCGACACCTCCCCGAAAAAGTCGCAACCTTCTACAACTACCATTATATCGTATATCGCGCCACAGTCAAACATAAATTTTCCAAAATCGAAATTTCGTGCATTTCAACTAATGCTCGGCGAACGCGGACAGCAGTGTATATATTAAATAGGAGAAAAGCAAATTTTGGCTTGACAAGCATAGAGACTTTTGGTATATTCTAACTTGGTTGGATTTGGAGCTTAGGCAAAGGGTTCAACCGAATATGTATTTCAATACGCCCGCATGGGCGAAGGAAAGGAATGTGTAGGTTATGGATGGTTGGCTGATACTAATGATTGCGGCCGCAGTCCTCGCCCTTGCATTCGCCATGTTCAACTTCGCTAAGGTGAAGAAGATGGACGAAGGCACGGACAGGATGAAGCAGATCGCTTCGGCGATACGCGTCGGCGCAAACGCATTCATCCGCTACGAGTACAAGATCCTCGCTATCGTGGTTCTTATCGTTGCGGTATGCCTGTGGCTTGCGCTCGAGTGGTATGTCGCGGTCGCGCTGCTTGTCGGCTCGGTGATGAGCGCTTGCGCGGGTTGGATCGGAATGAAGATCGCGACCTATGCGAACGTTCGCGTCACCAACGAGGCGCGCACCACGAAGAACCTGGGCAAGACGCTCAAGGTCGCTTTCCGCGGCGGCAGCGTCATGGGACTGTGCGTGGGCGGCTTCGCTCTGCTCGGACTGTTCCTCATGTATCTGATATTCGGCGTGGGCATGGGCTGGCTCGAGGACACCACGGGCGCGAACTCGTGGCTGACCAACATCCATATGTTGCCCTTCCCGAACCTCATCACCGGCTATGCGCTCGGCTGCTCGCTGGTGGCAATGTTCAACCGTGTCGGCGGCGGCATATATACCAAGGCGGCTGACATGGGCGCCGACCTGGTCGGCAAGACCGAGGCGCACATCCCGGAGGACGATCCGCGTAACCCGGCGACCATAGCCGACAACGTGGGCGACAACGTGGGCGACGTCGCGGGCCTCGGCTCCGACCTGCTCGAGAGCTATGTCGCGTCGATCGTCTCGGCTGTCGTTCTCGCTTACAACCTTCTCCTTGCAAATATAGCTGTCGGCGCGGATCCGATCTCGCCCGAGCTGCTTTCCAAGCTCTATCTGTTCCCGGTTGCGTTTGCCGGCATCGGACTTATCGCCTGCTGCATCGGCATCGCCTGGTTGCTGATAAAGAACCTCAGCAACACCAAGAATGTCCACGGAATGCTCAACGGAGCGACCTGGATCGCTGCGGGCATCACGATAGTCGGCGGCTTTGTCGCCTCCAAGTTCCTGTTCGGCGGTGAGGCACTTGCTTCCGAGCTTAACGGACTGGGCGTCACCTTCAAGGCGGGCTTCCTCTCGCCGTGGATAGCGGCGACCATCGGCGTTGTCGCGGGTGTTGTCATCGGCATGATAGCCGAGTTCTACACCAGCGCCGACTACAATCCGACCAAGCGCCTCGCCGCCGCGTCGGAGGAGGGTTCGGCTCTTACCATCACCAGCGGTCTCGCACTCGGAATGCGCTCCTGCATGATGCCCTGCATCATCCTCGGCGCGGGCATAATCACCGCTTACTTCGTGTCCGGTCTTTACGGCGTCGCGATGAGCGCGATGGGCATGCTCAGCTTCGTCACCGCCACCGTCTCGGTCGACACCTACGGTCCTATCTCGGACAACGCGGGCGGCATTGCCGAGATGAGCCACCTCGAGCCGGAGGTTCGCGAGATCACCGACACGCTTGACTCGGTCGGCAACACCACCGCCGCCATCGGCAAGGGATTTGCCATCGGCTCGGGCGCGCTTGCCGCTCTGTCGCTGATGATAAGCTACATGTATTCCTACGGCGGCAGCGCAAACATCGACGCGAACACCCTCGTGCCGATACTCAACATCACCAACCCGATGACGCTTGCGGGCGCTATCGTCGGCGGCGCGCTTCCGTTCCTCTTCTCGGGCATCCTCATCGACGCCGTCGCGAAGGCTGCGCGCAAGATGGTCGACGAGGTTCGCCGTCAGTTCAAGACCATCCCCGGCATCCTCGACGGAACCCAGGATCCGGACTACAAGACCTGCATCGAGATCTCGTCGAAGGGCGCCATCTCCGAGATGAAGTTCCCGGCGATCCTCGCGGTCATAATCCCGGTGCTCTGCGGCTTCCTGTTCGGACCTGAGTTTGTCGGCGGCGTGCTCATCGGCTCGACCGTGTGCGCTATCATGATAGCGATATTCACCGGAAACTCCGGCGGCGCGTGGGACAACGGCAAGAAGTATATCGAGCAGGGCGGCATCGAGGGTGCGAGCAAGGGCTCGCCCGCGCATGACGCGGCTGTCGTCGGCGACACCGTCGGCGATCCGCTCAAGGACACCGTCGGTCCGTGCATGGACATCTTCATCAAGATAATGTCCACCGTCTCGCTCATCGCCGTTGCGGTGTTCAGCGAGTACAACCTGTTCAGCATGCTGTTCTGATGAACGCGTAAAGCAATCAAAAGAAGCGCAGCCGTTTTTGGCTGTGCTTCTTTGTATTCGGGCAGAATAGATATATCACAGATTACTTTGGAGGTGCTTTCATGTGTACGGCAGCGACTTATAAGACTCGAGACTTCTATTTCGGACGCACGCTTGACTATGAAATCAGCTACGACGAGCGCATCGCGGTCACGCCGCGAAACTACTCCTTCGCGTTTCGGCACGAGGGGGAGATGGCAAACCACTACGCGATGATAGGCATGGCTCACGTCGCCGACGGCTGCCCGCTCTATTACGAGGCGGCAAACGAGAAGGGACTCTGCATGGCGGGGCTCAACTTCGTAGGCAACGCGCGCTACGCAAAGCCGACCGAGGGCAAGAACAACATCGCGTCCTTCGAGTTCATCCCATGGATACTCGGAAAGTGCGCGTCGCTAGACGAGGCTCGGACTCTGCTTGCCCACACGAACGTGACCGACGACCGATTCAGCGACAAGCTGCCGATGGCGGAGCTGCACTGGATGATATCCGACAGCTCCGGGTCGCTGGTGGTCGAGTGCATGGCGGACGGTATGCACGTCCATGACAACCCGACCGGTGTGATGACGAACAATCCGCCGTTCGAGGAGCAGATGTTTTCGCTGAACAACTACATGGCGCTCAGCGCCGGAGAGCCGTCGAACAACTTCTGCAAGTCGCTCGACCTGTCCTGTTACAGCAGGGGAATGGGCGCGCTGGGACTGCCCGGCGACCTGTCCTCGATGTCGCGGTTCGTGCGGGTCGCGTTCGTTAAGGCAAACTCGGTTTCGGGGGAGAGCGAGACCGAGAGCGTGAGCCAGTTTTTCCACATCCTCGGCTCGGTCGACCAGCAGCGCGGATGCTGCCGGCTCGGGAGCGGCAAGTGCGAGGTGACGATCTATACCTGCTGCATAAACGCGAACAAGGGAATCTTCTACTACACCAGCTACGACAACCGCCAGATTTCCGCCGTTGACATGAACAGGGAAGACCTGAGCGGCAGCAGGCTGATCGTGTATCCGCTCATCACCGAGGGTCAGATAGCCTGGCAGAACTGAAAATACCGCTTGAAAATCGGCAGCGCTCACGTTATAATTGGAGGTGCAGGAATTTCTAATTGATGAAAACGGAGGTAAGGATATGAAACTGGGAATAATCGCTCGTCCGGAGATGGAAAGCTTTGACTACGCGAAGTCGCTTGGGCTCGAATTTGTCGAGTTCGACGTCAACTGCGCACCCGAGTTCATGCTTTCGGAGCACCCAGAGGCGGCGAAGAACGGCACGAATCTGCTCGCTCGCGCCGATGAGTTCAACGCGGCTGTCGCGAAGACCGGAGTCGCGGTGGGCGCGGTCGGTCGCTGGGCAAGCAAGATAATCGACACCGACGGCGGCATCATTGAGAAGGAGTTCGAGCAGGTCAAGGCGCTGATAGACTTCGCGAAGAAGACCGGCGCGGGCGCGTATCTGGTCAGCGTCAACTATGTCCCCGAGCTGAGCTATTACAAGAACATCACCGCGGCGATAAAATATCTCAACAAAGTGGTTGAGTACGCGGGCGAGAGCATAAAGGTCGCGACGGTCAACTGCATGATGGGCGGCAATTACATCCGCACGCCCGAGCAGTGGAAGCTCGTCCACAGCGAGGTTCCGGGTCTCGGCATCAAGTATGACCCGTCGCACAGCTTCGTCCACGGCGGACCGAACGGCGCGTACATGGAGGAGGCGTTCGAGTGGGGCGACAAGTTCGCGTATGTCCATGTCAAGGGCGTCGTGCAGGGCTCGAAGCAGGACGAGGCGAAGATGTGGAAGTACATGGACTGGATGCGCGAGTTCCCGGGTCTCGAGAAGTTCGTCCGCCCCGAGCTTGCGGAGGACGGAAAGTATTACGACAACCCGCCCGCCGGTCTCGACGCGATAAACTGGCGCGCGTTCATGGCGATACTTTACAAGCACGGATATGACGGGATGCTCTCCATCGAGCCGCACTCGGCGACATGGCGCGGAGACCTCGGCGACCGCGGCCTGAAGTTCACCATCGACTACATGAGAAGCCTGATGATATAAGGGTAGACGCAAAAACACCGTGCTCCGTGCACGGTGTTTTTATTATTCATCCTCGTCGATATACTCTATAATGTCCGAAACTCCGCACTAGTATTGACTATGCATGAATATCCGAGTATAATATATTTAGTTCAAAATACAAGGAGGTAGTAAGAATGAAGAAATGGCAAAAGACTTTGGTACTGATTCTGGCGGTTGTGATGGTGGTCGGACTTTCATCCGCAGCGCTTGCCGCAAGCGTGACAAAGAAGCAGCTGACAGCTGAATACAGCGGAATTCAAATCACGCTCGACGGTCAGAAGATAGAACCGAAGGACGCAAACGGGGCGACCGTCGAGCCGTTTATCGTCGATGGCACGACCTACCTGCCGGTTCGCGCACTGTCCAACGCGCTTGGACTCGACGTTGATTGGGATCAGGCGACCCAGACGGTGAAATTAAGCCAGAAGAAGATAACTCCTGAGATGGCTGTCACAGTATACGAGGATGACCGCGTCAAGATAGCTTTTATAGGTTGCAAGGACGCTACATCAAAGTACTATTGGTCTACATATGACCATTACAGTGAAGCTGAATTCTACATCACAAATAAAACCTCCACTGAACTTAGCTTCAGTGCAAGCACATTATCTTTTAATGGTCTTAGTTATCAGTTCAACGGATATGAAGCTGTTGCTCCTAAAAGTACAGGAAGAGTTGCATTTTATAATACAACAGCTACATTAGTTATTCCTCATACTGCCACAACAAGCGGCAAAATCACAATAATAGATGAATCAAAAGACATTTGGGATGATATGTATTCTGTTGAAGCAACTTGGACGAATGTCGTAGCTAAATAACCCACAACACAACAAAAGGGAGGGGCTTGCGCCTCTCCCTTTTTCGCATACATCTCTCCGACGCATTACAGCGCCTTAACTATCTCCTCGGTGTCCGACGCGATGACGAACTCCTCGTCGGTCGGGATGACGAGCACCTTGACCTTGCCGTCGGCTGCGGTGATGTCCACCGTGCCGCGCGTGTTGTTCTTCGCCTCGTCTATCTTGATGCCCATGAACTCGAGACCCTTGACCGCGTCGCTGCGGATGGACGCATTGTTCTCGCCGACGCCCGCGGTGAATACGACGCAGTCCACGCCGCCCATCGCCGCCGCGTACGAGCCGATGTACTTCTTTATCGAGTAGGTGAAGCAGTCAAGCGCGAGCTTTGCGCGGTCGGAACCCTGATCGCGCGCGGCGAACAGGTCGCGGAAGTCGCTCGAAATGCCGCTCAGCGCGAGCACGCCCGACTTCTTGTTGAGTATCGTCAGCATCTCGCTTATGTCGGTGATGCCCTCGTTCTTCATCACGAACTCGAGCACGGCGGGGTCGAGGTTGCCCGAGCGGGTGCCCATCGGCAGACCCTCCAGCGGGGTGAGACCCATCGAGGTGTCGACGCACTTGCCGCCGTCCACCGCGCATATCGACGAGCCGTTGCCGAGGTGGCAGGTGACGACCTTCAGCTCCTCCGGCTTCTTTCCGAGGAACTCGGCAGCCTTAGCCGACACATAGCGGTGCGACGTGCCGTGGAAGCCGTACTTGCGTATCGCGTACTTCTTGTAGTACTCGTAGGGGATGGCATACATAAACGCGTAGTCGGGCATGGTCTGATGGAACGCCGTGTCGAACACCGCGACCTGCGGGATGTCGCCCATAGCCTCCTCGCAGGCGAGTATGCCGGTGAGGTTCGCGGGATTGTGGAGCGGTCCGAGCGGGATGCAGCGCTTTATCGCGTCCTTGACCTCCGGCGTAACGAGCACCGAGCCGCTGAACTCCGCGCCGCCGTGCAGCACGCGATGACCGACCGCGTCTATCTCGCTCATCGAGCTTATGACGGCGGTCGCGCCGGTGGTCATCAGCTCGATGACGCGGCGGATGCCGTCGGCGTGCGACTCCATCGCGAAGTCCTCCTCGTAGGTGTCCTTACCCGCGGGGGTGTGCTTGACGTGACCGCCCGGAATGCCGATGCGCTCGCACAGACCCTTTGCGAGTATCGCGCCCGATTCGGTGTTGAACAGCTGATACTTCAGCGACGAGCTGCCGGCGTTTATGACCAGAATTTTCATTGTCGTTTTCTCCTTCCGACGGAACTTGCGCTCCGCTTTGGTATATGGTAGAATAAGCAATAGATATTTTACTACACTTTTCCGCAATTTGCAAGAGGAGGCGCGAGCTTTGCACATGAATAATATCTATGACGACAAGGATTTCTTCGACGCTTATTCAAAGATGGCACGCAGCGTCGGAGGGCTCAAGTCGGCGGGCGAGTGGCACCAGCTAAAGCCGATGTTCCCGCCGCTCGAGGGGCAAGACGTGCTCGACCTCGGCTGTGGGTACGGATGGCACAGCAGATACGCGGCGGAGCAGGGGGCGAAGCGCGTCCTCGGGATAGACCTGAGCGAGAAGATGATAGCCGAGGCGAAGCGTCGCAACTCCGCGCCGAACGTCACATACGAGGTGTGCGGGCTTGAGGACTACGACTACCCGCGCGAAAACTTCGACCTGGTAATATCCAACCTCGTTCTGCACTACGTCGCCGACCTGGACGCGGTCTTTGCGAAGGTTCACCAAACGCTGAAAATGGGCGGCGTGTTCCTGTTCAACATCGAGCACCCCGTCTTCACCGCGGGGGTGAACGAGGACTGGATATATGCTGACGACGGAACACCGCAGGTATGGGCTATTGACAACTACTTCTATCCGGGCGAGCGTGAGACGAACTTCCTCGGACAGAAGGTGGCAAAGCAGCACCACACGCTCACGCAGATACTCATGGGCGTGCTGGACGCGGGGTTCGAGCTTGAGCGTGTCGAGGAGGCGCAGCCGCCGGAGGACATGATGGATCTGCCCGGGATGAAGGACGAGATGCGCCGACCGATGATGCTGCTCGTCCGCGCGAAGAAGCGATAGTAACGCCGTTTTTGAAAGGAGCGTACGCATGAAAGTCTACATCTTCGGAGCGAGCGGCTCGGGGACGTCCACCCTCGGGCGAGAGCTTGGCAGGCGTGGGTTTAGATGGCTGGACACCGACGACTTCTACTGGATGCCGACCGACCCGATGTACACGACAAAGCGTCCCATCCCCGACCGCATAGCGCTCATCACATCGGCGCTCGGAGAGCAGGAGGACGCGGCGCTCAGCGGAAGCGTCGGCTCGAAGAAAGAGCCGTGGGGAGCGCCGCTGCTCGGACTGTTCGACCTCGCCGTGTTCATCTACACACCGCAGGAGATACGCATACAGCGCCTGCGCGACCGCGAGTACAGGGAGTTCGGCGACCGCATCCGTCCCGGCGGCGATATGTATGAGAACCACACCGAGTTTGTCGAGTGGGCGAAGCAGTACGACACCGCGACCGAGGAGTATTCGATACGCAGCCGTGTGACCGACGAGGCGGTCATCCGCGACTATCTGAAATGCCCGGTGCTTCGGCTGGACGGCACGGCAGACGTCGCGGAGAACGCGGAGCGGGTCATAAAAACGCTTGAGACGATGGAGAAATAGCATGAGAGCGGTAGGCATCGTATCCGAGTACAATCCCTTCCACGAGGGACACCTATACCACATACGGCGCACGCGCGAGCTGTCCGACGGCGCGGCTGTCGTCGCGGTGATGAGCGGAAACTTCGTTCAGCGCGGCGAGTTTGCGGCGTTTGACAAGTTTTCGCGCGCCGAGGCTGCGGTCAGCGCTAAGAACGGCGTCGATTTGGTGCTCGAACTGCCCGCGATATACGCGATAAGCTCGGCGGAGCGGTTCGCGTCGGCGGGTGTCGCGCTCATAGACGCGTGCGGCGTGTGCGAGGGCATATCCTTCGGCAGCGAGGCGGGGGAGGCCGAGCCGCTCCTGCGCGCCGCCGAGTGCCTTAACTCGGACGCGTTCGACCGCCGAGTGTCCGAGCTTCTTCCGTCCGGCGACAGCTACGCGAGCATACGACAGCGAGCCGCGGACGAGATTCTGGGCGATAATGCGTCGGTGCTGAAATATCCGAACAACACGCTCGGAGTCGAATATCTCCGCGCGATGCTGAAAAGCGACAGTACGCTGAAACCGCTGACCGTGCGGCGCGAAGGCACCGAGCACGACCAGTCGTACGCGGACGGCGACTACGCGTCGGCGGCGCACATCCGCGAGATGATGCGCTCGGGCGAGGCGTACTCGGCGATGAAATACATTCCAGAAAACGCGGTGGAGGTGTTCATCCGCGAGATGGCTCGCGGCGCGGGACCGGTGTCCACCTCGATGGCGGACAGCGCGATGATGTCGTCGCTTCGGCGGATGACCGCCGCCGACTTCGCGCGCCTGCCCGACGTGAGCGAGGGGCTGGAGTTCCGCCTTGAGCGCGCGGTGGCGCAGTCGAACACGGTTTTCGAGTGCGCCGACGCGGCAAAGACCAAGCGCTACGCGCACTCGCGCATACGACGGATACTGCTTGCTGCGTATCTCGGACTCGACCGTGAGCTTGCGTCACTCAAGCCGCAGTACATCCGAGTGCTCGCCGCAAACGCGCGTGGACGCGAGCTGCTGCGCGATATGCGTCAGGCGGCGAAACTTCCGGTGATAACCAAGCCCGCCGCGATAAACGACCTCGACGCCGACGCCCGCCGAATGTTCGCCTTCGAGACGCTCGCGGGCGACCTCTACGCGCTCGCGCGGCCGTCGGTCGAGCTGCACGCCGCGAAGGAGAATATGACCCGCTCGCCGGTAATGCTCGGCTGAACGCCGCATAAGATAGGCAGGGAGGTGGTTTCATGCCCTGTCGAGTGACCGATCTTCGGTGCAAGGAGGTCATAAACATCCGCGACGGCGCGCGCCTGGGATATATCTCCGACGTGGAGGTGGACGTCGACTGCGGTCAGGTGGTCGCGATAGTCGTTCCCGGCTGCGGATTTTCGCTGTTCGGCGGCGAGGACTATGTCATACCGTGGGAGAATATCTGCCGCATAGGGGAGGACATCGTGCTGGTGGATTTCGAGTTCAAGCCGCGACCGCCGAAGGAGAAGAAACGCTGGCTGTAAAAACCGAGAAAATTTCCCAAAAACGCTTGATTTTCGGCGCGGAATGTGTTAATATACCAGAGCGTGCCATGTGCACGACTCAAATCCGCACGCGTTCGTCAGCCAAAGGTCGGTGAAAACCGTTGAGGCGCAAACAGTGGCGAACGTGGAGGAAAAAACCTTAATATGGAGGCAGAAAAATGGCAATCGTATCTATGAAGCAGCTTCTGGAGGCGGGCGTCCACTTCGGACACCAGACCCGTCGCTGGAACCCGAAGATGGCTCAGTACATCTTCACCGAGCGCAACGGCATCTATATCATCGACCTGCAGAAGACGGTCAAGAAGCTGGAGGAGGCGTACTACTTCGTGCGCGACCTCGCGGCTGAGGGCGAGTCGATACTGTTCGTCGGCACCAAGAAGCAGGCGCAGGAGGCGATAAAGGACGAGGCTGCCCGCGTCGGCATGTACTACGTCAACGCCCGCTGGCTCGGCGGAATGCTTACCAACTTCAAGACCATGCGTCAGCGTGTCGCACGTCTCAACCAGCTGCACAAGATGCAGGAGGACGGCACTTTCGACATGCTGCCGAAGAAGGAAGTCGCGGGACATCAGCTCGAGATAGAGAAGCTCGAGCGCTACCTCGGCGGCGTCAAGGATATGACCAAGCTCCCGGGCGCGCTGTTCATCGTCGACCCGCGCAAGGAGCGCAACGCCATCATGGAGGCAAAGAAGCTCGGTATTCCGATCGTCGCGATCGTCGACACCAACTGCGACCCGGACGAGATCGACTATGTCATCCCGGGCAACGATGACGCTATCCGCGCGATAAAGCTCATCTCGCAGACGATGGCTAACGCCGTTGTCGAGGGCCGCCAGGGCGAGGAGGTCACGCTCGACGAGACCGCCGCTCCGGAGGAGGAGACCGAGAACACCGACGCCGAGTAATTTCGGCTCTGTCTATAAATCTTTGGGAGGAATATAATATGGCATTTACAGCCGCTGATGTTAAAGCCCTGCGCGAAATGACCGGCGTGGGCATGATGGACTGCAAGAAGGCGCTTACCGAGTCGAACGGTGACATGGAGGCGGCAGTCGTCTATCTGCGCGAGAAGGGACTCGCCGCAGCAGAGAAGAAGGCGGGACGCATCGCCGCGGAGGGCATGGTCTACGCTAACGTCTATCCGAACGGAGTGGGCGTGGTCGTCGAGGTCAACAGCGAGACCGACTTCGTCGCCAAGAACGAGACTTTCCAGAAGTTTGTCGCCGACGTAGCGTCGGTCATAGCCGAGAAGAACCCCGCCGATGTGGACGCGCTCATGGAGCTGTCCTTCCCGGAGGGCGGCACCGTCGCCGACGCTCAGCGCGACAAGGTTCTCGTCATCGGTGAGAACATCAAGATCCGCCGTTTCGTCCGCTACGAGGGCGGCGTGAACGTGTCGTATATTCATGCGGGCGGCAAGGTCGGTGTGCTCGTCGGCATGGAGCTTGAGGGCATCTCGGCAGACGCCGTTCAGGAGCTCGGACGCGACATCGCCATGCAGGCGTGCGCCATGAGCCCGCACTTCCTCAGCCGCGCCGACGTCGATCAGGCGACGCTGGACAAGGAGCGTGAGATACTGCTCGTCCAGGCGAAGGAGGAGAACAAGAACTCGGCAAAGCCGAAGCCGGATGCCATCATCGAGAAGATGGTCGAGGGTCGTATGTCGAAGTACTACGCCGAGAACTGCCTGCTTGAGCAGGGATTCGTCAAGGACGACAAGCTCACGGTCGCCAAGCACGTCGAGGCGGTCGCCAAGGAGCTGGGCGGCAAGATAACCGTCACCAAGTTCGAGCGCATGGAGCGCGGCGACGGACTGGAGAAGCGTGAGGACGACCTCGCGGCGGAAGTCGCGAAGCTGACCGGCGGCGCGAACTAAAACCTTGAAATGAGACGGACGGAGCGATTTTGCTTCGTCCGTTTTGTTATCTGAGATAAAACGGAGGATTCCCACTATGATATACCACAGCGGACGCGATTTCCACCTTCAGAACGACAAGATAAGCTACATAATCAGGCTGCTCCCCAACGGACATCTGGGACACGTCTACTTCGGCGGACGGCTCGAACAGCGTGACGACTGGTCGAACGTGTTTCCGGTCGGAGAAGGCGCGTACTCCGAGCCGCACCCCGGCAAGAGCTGGTCGCTCGACTGGGCGCCGCACGAGTACCCGACCGACGGTCAGGGCGACTTCCATCAGCCGGCGTTCGTCATCGAGCAGACCGACGGCAGCCGCGTGAGCGACTTCAAGTATGTATCCCACCGCATCGCAAAGGGCAAGCCGCGCCTCGAGGGACTTCCCGCGACATATGTCGAGAGCGATGACGAGGCGGAGACGATAGTCTTCGAACTGGAGGACAAGGAGGCGGGCAATCGGCTCGAGCTTATGTACACCGTCTTCCGCGACTATCCCGCTATAGCGCGTTCGGCGAGGTTCAGCCGCGTGGGTAAGGGCAGCGTCGCGATACGCCGCGCCTACAGCTTCTCGCTCGACCTCGCGGACAGCGACTACGAGCTTATCACCCTCTCCGGCGCGTGGGCGCGCGAGCGTTACATCAACCGCCGACCGCTCGTAGAGGGCGTTCAGGGCGTGTATTCGGCGCGCGGCGCAAGCTCGGCAAATTTCAATCCGTTCATGGCTTTCGTTCGCCCGAACACCGACGAGCAGCAGGGCGAGGCGATCGGCATGAGCCTTGTGTACAGCGGCAACTTCGACGCGGACTGCGAGGTCGGCACCGACGGCGTGACCCGCGCGATGATAGGCATAGGTGATCGCGGCTTTACCTGGCGTCTCGGCGAGGGCGAGAGCTTCCGGACCCCCGAGGCGGTCGCGGTCTGGTCGGAGGAGGGACTCGGAGGCATGAGCCGCGCCTTCCATCAGCTCTACGGCAGACGGCTTGCGCATGGCGTGTGGCGCGACCGTCCGCGTCCGATACTCATAAACAACTGGGAGGGCACCTACTTCGACTTCGACGAGCAGAAGATAGTCGAGATAGCGCAGGAGGCGGCGAAGCTGGGCGTTGAGCTGTTCGTGCTCGACGACGGCTGGTTCGGCCATCGAGACGACGACCACAGCTCGCTCGGCGACTGGTTCGTCGACAAGCACAAGCTGCCGAACGGCATAGTCGGGCTTGCGGACAAGGTTCGCGCGACCGGACTCAAGTTCGGACTGTGGTTCGAGCCGGAGATGGTGTCCCCGGACAGCGACCTCTTCCGCGCGCATCCCGACTGGGCGATAGGCATTCCGGGCCGCGAGCGCACCGAGGGTCGCAATCAGTATGTCCTCGACTTCTCGAGAAAAGAGGTCGTCGACTTCATCTTCGACTTGGTGGACAAGACGATAGTCGAGGCAAAGCTGGACTACATCAAGTGGGACATGAACCGCAACATCACCGAGGTCTTCTCACAGGCGCTGCCGGCGGAGAAGCAGGGCGAGGTGTTCCACCGCTACATCCTCGGCGTGTACGATTTGTATGAGCGCCTGACATCGAAGCACCCCGAGATACTGTTCGAGAGCTGCGCGGGCGGCGGCGGACGCTTCGACCCGGGCATCCTCTACTATGCGCCGCAGGGCTGGACGAGCGACGACAGCGACGCGGTCGAGCGGCTGAAGATACAGTACGGCACGTCGATGGTCTACCCGCAGTCGAGCATGGGCGCGCACGTCTCCGCCGTTCCGAACCACCAGACGGGCAGGATAACGCCTATCGACACCCGCGCGTCGGTCGCGTACTACGGCGCGTTCGGATATGAACTCGACCCGCGCAAGCTGACCGACGACGAAAAGGAGGCGGTGAAGCGCCAGATAGCCTACTACAAGCAGCACCGCGAGCTTTTCCAGTACGGCGAGCTTTTCCGCATATCCAGCCCGTTCGAGTCGAACGTGACCGCGTGGGCTGCGGTGTCGCCGGACAAGTCGAAGGCGCTCGTCGGCGTGTGGCAGGTGCTCAACCGCCCGAATCAGCCGCTCAAGCGCATACGCCTTGTCGGACTCGACCCCAGTCGCACATACAAGTATCAGCTCGGCAGAGCTCGCGGCGATGAACTCATGCGGCTCGGCATAGACATCCGCAAGCTGCTGCGCATAAGCGGCAACTACGGCGATTTCATCGGAGACTTCATGGGTCGCATCCTCGAGCTTGAGGCGATAGACTAAACGTAAAAAACGGACGCGAAAGCGTCCGTTTTTGCTGTCAATCCTTCGGTTTTGTCGCCAGATGGAGGTCGAACGTGTCGTACACCGTGACGCTGCCACCGTTCTGATCTATCGCGTCAAACACGCCCTCGAGCAGTCCGTTTCGGCGGTCGTCCGGAAGCGCGAGATGGTCGGAGTAGGTGAGCAGCAGCTCGCAGTATTCCTTCGCGTTCATCACGCGCGTGCCGTAGAACAGCTTGAACTCGCGAAGCTCGAAGCCGTGCTCGATTATCTGCTCGCGCCGGCGCGCATAGCGCTGCTGGTCAAGCTCGGAGGCGACCTTGTCGCTCGGATACCACTTGGCGTACGCCTTCTGTATCGCCATGTGCGTCGGGTCGTCGCGCCTGCCGATGAACGGTCGGTTCCAGAAGAGCGCGAGCGTCCCACCCGGTCGGAGGACCCGCATCGCCTGGGCATATCCGCGCGCCGGGTCGCACCAGTGGAAGGCGGTGGCGGAGTAGACGAGCGCCGCGGAGCCGTCTGGCTCGTCGCAGTCCTCGAACACAGCCTGCTTTACGGTGAGACTGTGACCGTCGAACCGCTCGCGGCAGTAGCTTGCGAGATTTTCGCCCGGCTCGTAGGCGACGACATTCAGCCCCGCGTCGAGCATCGGCTCGGTCGCGATGCCTGTGCCCGCGCCGACCTCGATGGCAAGCTCACCCGTCGACACTCCCGAGAAGTCGAGCACCTCACGAATGAGCGCGTCGGGGTAGGTCGGTCGGCGAACGGCGTAGAATGGAACCGAGCGGTCGAATATCAGCTTCTTCTCCATTTTGCACCTCCGTATTTGTTTTCCTCCCGAAAAAGCGGAAAGTTTCTGCATTATAGCACAGAAAAAGGGCGCTGTCAAGCGTATACGAGCGGTCGGTCAGGTTGACAAAACGGAGCGGATAAAGTATAATTAACCGATAAGCCGAAATCGTGTTTTGGAGGTCGAAATGGGAGACGTTTTTGTTGAACAGATAGTCAAAAAGAAGCGCACCGCGACGGATGTGATGAAGATAATCCTCATCATCCTGACCGCGATAATCGTCGCGTCCACCTTCCTCATCGTGAATATGCTGCGGCTGGTGTTCCCGTTCGTGTTCGCGGTGAGCATATACTTTCCGTACATGTTTATACGCAATTTGTCGACAGAATACGAATATTCGGTAACAAACGGAGACCTCGACGTGGACAGCATAGCGGGTCGCCGCAAGCGCAAGCGCCTGCTGTCGATAGCCGCGCGCCGGTTCACGATACTCGCGCCCGCAACCGAGAAATATCACGACGAGTTCAGCTCGGACTCGATACGAAACGTCGTCGAGGCGTGCATCTCGCCGAACTCGGAGGGACTGTGGTTCGCGCGCTACGAGGACGATCAGGGACTTGAGAGCGCGGTGTTCTTCAACCCGAGCGAGAAGGTGCTGCGCGCGCTCGCGAAGGCTGCGCCGCGTGCGATACGCGACCTTCCGGCGGGACTGCTGGAGGAGGAGAATTGATAGTCGGGCTTGGCTTAGATATGCTCGAGGTCGCGCGGATGGAGCGTCCGCTCACGAGCGAGCACTTCAAACAGCGCGTCTTCACCGAATATGAGCGCGGCTATGTCGAGCGCAGGAGCGCTCAGACTGCGGCGGGCATCTTCTGCGCAAAGGAGGCGTTCACCAAGGCTGCGGGCGACGGACTTCGCATACCGCTTCACGATGTGGAGGTGCGCCACGGAGAGCGCGGCGAGCCGATGATAGTGCTGCACGGAGCTACGGCGGAGCGGTTTTCCGACTGCCGCGTGCTTGTTTCGATAACTCACACCGCTTCGAACGCGGCGGCGGTGGTCACGATAGAAAGGGGCTAGGTTATGCGGCTTTGCGACCGCGAGACGGTGGAAAAGCGTGAACAGGCGGCGATGGCGCTCGGCGTGGAAGAACCGGAGCTTATGCGCCGCGCGTCGGAAGCGCTCGCAAACGCCGTCGATGAGCTTCTCGGGGGGGCGTCGGGCAGGCGTGTGGTCGTGTTCTGTGGGCGCGGCAAGAACGGCGGTGACGGCTACGGTGCGGCGCAGTTTCTGCGTATGCGCGGCGCGACGGTCACGGCGGTCGATGTTGGCGGAGGCGACACAGCACCGCTCTGTCATCTCATGCGTGAGCAGTTTGAGGCGAGCGGCGGCGACGTCCGCGCGTTTTCCGATATAGATGACGCTATGCTTCGAGACGCGGACGCGATAGTCGACGCGATATTCGGCATCGGATTTCACGGAGAGCTTTCGGGTCGTGCGCTCGACGCGGCGAAGATGATAAACGACGCTCCCGCGAAGGTGATAAGCGCCGACCTTCCGTCGGGCACCGAGTGCGACAGCGCGCTCGCGGCGACCGGCGCGGTCAGAGCCGACCTGACGGTGGCGTTTGGGTGCGCGAAGCCCGCGCATTTTGTACAGCCCGCAAAGTCACACAGCGGACGCGTTATCGTCGCGGACATCGGCATTTCGGGCGAGATAGAGGCAAAATTCTGCCCGAGCACGCGGCTTATCGACGAACATTTCGTCGCCGAGCGGCTGAAACCTCGCAGGCGCGACAGCCACAAGGGCGACTACGGCAAGCTGCTTATAGTCGGCGGCAGCATGGGCTACACCGGTGCACCCTGCCTCGCAACCGACGGCGCGCTTCGCAGCGGGGTGGGGATAGCCTTCCTCGCCGCGCCCGAGTGCGTCTATCCGATAGTCGCGACGGCGGCTGCGCGCGAGGCTGTCTGCCTTCCTATGCCGTCCACTGACAGGGGTTATTCAAAGAAGGCGCTTGAGCCGCTTGTCGAGCGAATGAGAAGCTGCGACGCGCTTCTGCTCGGTCCGGGACTGGGCAGAAGCGAGGAGAGCGACCGCGTGGCGCTTGAGCTGATAAGGCGCGCCGAATGTCCGCTGATACTTGACGCCGACGGCATAAACGCCGTGTCCGAGAATATAGATATACTGCGTGAGCGAAGCGCGCCGACGGTCGTAACGCCGCACGACGTGGAGTTTAAGCGGCTGGGCGGAGAGCTTGGCGGCGGTCGGATCGCGGGCGCGGCGGCACTTGCGGAGCGTCTCGGCGCGGTGGTCGTGCTCAAGGGCAACTCGACGGTGGCAGCCGACCCGGACGGACGCGTCGCGGTGAACTCGACAGGAAACCCGGGCATGGCGACCGGAGGCTCGGGAGACGTGCTCGCAGGGGTGATCGCAAGCCTTGCGGCGCAGGGGATGGAACCGTTCGATGCGGTGGCGGTCGGAGTGTGGCTGCACGGTCGCGCGGGGGACATCGCGGCGGCTGAGCTCGGAGAGTACGGAATGCTCCCGAGCGACCTCGCGGGGCGGCTGCCCTATGCCATGAGACCCTTCGGCTCGCGCGACTAGCGGAGGCGCGTCCTCCGAGGGGAGGGCGAACTTTGAGACGAGGTTTTGCTTTATTTTCGGTGATTCTGCTGCTTTTCACGGCATCCTGCGGCGAGAACGGCGGGGACACGGGCGACAGGCTGGACGAGTGGCTCGCGTCGGTCGACAGCTTCACGGCGGAGGTCGCGATAACGGCGGAATTTGCGGACAGAACGGTTGGATTTCGACTTGACTGCGCGGTTTCGGAGGATGTTTGCGCGGTAAAAGTTATCGAACCCGCGAGCATCGAGGGCATCGAAGTGGCTATCGAGCCGAGCGGAGTGAGCGTCAGCTACGACGGCGCGAGCTTCGAAGCGGGCAGCGCTGAAGACCTTGGCGTGCAGCCGGTGACGGCGGTAGCCGAGCTCTACCGACTGCTTAGCGGCGCGGTTATAAGCGAGCGGGGCAGCGAGAAACTGGGCGAGCGCGACTGCCTGACCGCGGTCTATCTGTCGGGGACGAGCGAGACGCGGGTGTGGTTTGACGTGGAGACGCTCGCGCCGGTGAGGGCGGAGTTTTTCAGCGACGGCGTGCGGACGCTGAGCTGTGAATTTGTTTCATTTGTGATGGGAGGAAGCTGAAATTGCGTGCATGGGCAGAAGTTTCGCTTGAAAATATTAAGGATAACTGCAAGCTGATACGCTCGAAGGCTGACGGCGCAATGATATGCGCGGTCGTCAAGGCGGACGCGTACGGTCACGGCGCGGTGGCGGTGGCGAAGGCGCTCGAGCCGTCGGTCGACTACTTTGCGGTCGCGACGGTGGACGAGTGCGCGGCGCTGCGGCAGAGCGGCATCACAAAGCCGATGCTGACCCTCGGCATAAGCGAGAGCGAGCGCGCGGTCGAAATAGCGGAGCTGGCGCTCGACCAGACGGTCGGGTCGCTCGAGTACGCGCGCGAGCTTAGTGACGCGCTCGCCGGCAGCGGAAAGAGGATAGCGGTTCACTTTGCGGTGGACACCGGCATGAGCCGACTGGGATTCGAGACCGACGCCGACGTGATAGAGCGCTCGGCGAATGCGATATGCGAGGCTGCGTCGCTTCCGAACATCGAGCCGCGCGGCATCTTCACCCACTTCGCGACGAGCGAGATACCAAACGAGGAGTTCCAGGCAGAGCAGCTCGCGAGGTTCGAGAAGCTGCTGGACATGCTGTCCGCCAAGGGACTTGAGTTCCCGATAGTCCACGCGTCGAACAGCGGAGCGATACTCAACATCGCGCCCGCGCGGTTGGGTATGGTGCGCCCGGGCATCCTGCTCTACGGTGTGTCCCCCGACCGCGACGTCGCGCCGGTGGAGGGACTCAAACCTGCGATGAGCCTGAGGGCGCGGCTCGTCCAGACCCACGACTATTCGGGCGCGATGTCGGCGAGCTACGGGCGTCGGTTCCGCTCGGACGGTCCGATACGAACCGGCACGGTGTCGATAGGCTACGCCGACGGGCTTCACCGCGCGCTGTCCACCAAGCTGGAGGTGCTCGTTCGCGGCAAAAAAGTTAAGCAGATAGGCAATATCTGCATGGATATGATGATAATCGACCTCACAAACTGCCCGGAAGCGAAGGCGGGGGACACGGTCACGATATTCGGCGCGGACGGCGGCGAGCATATCGCCATCGAGGAGGTCGCGGAGAAGGCGGGCAGCATACCGTACGAGATGATGTGCGCGCCGAACTCGCGGGTGACTCGGGTGTACGACAGATAACAAAAAGGAGCCGAACGGCTCCTTTTTTGCTGCTTATCGAGGCGCGGGATAGCGGTTTTGAACGAGCGGCGGCAGCTCGTGATACTGCACTTCCTCCCACTTTGTCACGCCGCGAAGGGGAATGACGATGAGCTTCAGGAACGCGCCGTTTCTCAGCTCGCGGGACGTGCCGAAGCTGACGTTGCGAAGCCCGCCTTTGTCGCTGTAAGCGGTAAGGTGGTATTGGTACTCAAGCCCGCCGGTGAGGTCTATCACGCCGCCGCGCCGCGCCGTGACCCGCTCTATCCTTGTGTTGTCTATCTGAGTGTAGAACGTCTCGCTGTCCCCGAAGAACAGCCATGACGCGATGCAGACAGCGATGAGCAGAAAAGCGACGCCGATTCCGACTCCGAAAAGAACCTTCTTTGTGTTCATACAAAACCTCCTTGACCGTGTCGATATGGCAAGTATATCTTGCGTAAATCGAACAGTCAAGGAGTATAAACCGGAATTTATAAAAGGTTTAGAGCTGATTTAGAAACATTAAGCGCGGTTTAGGCGTAGCCGTATTTCTTGCGGTTCTTTATCAGGAAGAAGGCGGTCACGGCGAGCGACAGCACCTCGCAGGCGATCATTGCCCACCATATGCCGTCCGGTCCGATTATCAGCGGCATGAGCAGGATGGTGGTGATCTGGAACACGAAGGTGCGCGCAAAGGATATTATCGCGGAGACGAGTCCGTTATTCAGCGCGGTGAAGAAGCCAGAGCCGTAGCTGTTTATGCCGCTCAGCAGAAAACTTAGCGAGAAGATGCGCATGGCGTAGACGGTCAGGTCGTACAGCCCCTTGTCGTAGCTGACAAACGCGTAGGCGAGCGGACCCGCCGCGACAAAGGCGAGTACGGTCATCACCGCGCCGATGGTCGGGATGAGCCTCATACTCTTGCCGAACAGATTTTTAAGCTCGTCGCGATTGTCCGCGCCGAAGTGGTAGCTGACTATCGGCGCGCTGCCCATCGAGTAGCCGATGAATATCGCAGCGAAGATGAAGCTGACATACATTATCACGCCGTAAGCCGCGACGCCGTTCTCGCCGTAATATTTGATAAGCTGGAGGTTGAAGAGCATACCCACGATGGACATGGCAATGTTCGACAAAAACTCGCTCGAGCCGTTGCCGCACGCCTTGAGCAGCGTTCTCATGCTGAAGCTCGGCTTGACGAGCCTCAGAAGGCTTGTGTTCTTCCGAGCGAAGTAGAATATCGGGAAGAGTCCGCCGACCATCTGACTTATGACGGTCGCCGATGCCGCGCCTACAAGTTCGAGCCTGAACACGCCGACAAACAGCCAGTCGAGCACCATGTTTGTGCATCCGGCGGCGAGCGTGTCCACCAGTCCGAGCTTCGGTTTTTCGGCGGTGGAGAAGAATATCTGGAACATGAATTGCAGCATGAAAAACGGCGTTCCGCAGAGCACAATGCTTCCGTACAGCACGCAGTCGTCCATCATGTCCGGAGTGGCACCGAGCAGCTTTGCGACAGGGCGTACGGTAGCAAGTCCGACGATGACAAAGAGGATGCCGCTTATCACCGACGCCCATACGAACATCGAGAAGGTGCGGTTCGCCTCCTCGCGCTGCTGTTGCCCGAGCATACGTCCGACGACCGCCGCGCCACCGGTGCCTATCATGAATCCGAACGCGCCGAGTATTCCGATGTACGGATAGATGAGGTTTATCGCCGCGAACGCGGTCTTGCCGGTGTAGTTGGACACGAAGAAGCCGTCCACCATGCTGTATATTGAGGTGAATATCATCATGAGTATCGACGGCAGGGTGAAGCGGAACAGCTTCCTATATGTGAAGTGGTCGGAAAGTTTGATGGGCGTCATCGGTCGTTTTTCTCCTTTTCGTTTTCCGCGAGAGGTGGGATCGCGTCGAATCTGTCGCTAAGCTGCTTCTGGAATGTCTCGAGCAGCTCGATGAGCCGGTCGGCGTCGGGTATGGCGGCGAGCGCCTGCTCCTCGGCGGCGTACAGAGGGTTCAGTATCGCGTGGGCGTATTCCTTGCCCGACTCGGTGAGCCTTACGCTCATCTCGCGCCGTGTGCCGGGGATGTGCTCGAGCGTGACGTATCCCTCCGCCTCGCACTCCTTGACGATGGTGTTGAGCGTGGTTGGGCGGAACATCCACTCCTCGCATATCTGCTTCTGCGACTTTGCCTCGCCGTCGTCGAGCGAGTATAGCAGCCAGAGCATGTTCGCCTTGTATCCGAACTTGCGGGACATCCGCTCGTACAGTCCGTCTATGCGGTTGAGCGATATCGAGAGACGCCGTACCTTTTCGCGAAGCTCGTTCATGTATATGCCTCCTTTGAACGGTCAGGACATATTGTATTACGAATTTGAATTATTGTCAACTACGAATTTGGATTTTTGACGATATGCGCAAAACGCACTTGCGTTTTCGGTCGAATATTGGTATAATCATATCTGTGAAACTCTCGGGTGACACATCGGACGCTCGCAGCGTATAATGGAGCGGTCTTACGCGCGGGGCAGGAAAATCTTGGACTGCCTGTCGGTGTTTAAGGCGAGCCGATACGGGGTAGAATTATGTTGCGGCTGCTACATAGTTCACCCTGCCACGCGGCGGCCGTAATCAAACCCGGAGAGTGGATGAACGTGGAAGTTAGCGTTAAAAGAGGCGAGATCTACTACGCCGACCTCAGTCCCGTGGTCGGCAGCGAGCAGGGCGGAATGCGCCCAGTGCTCATCGTTCAAAACGACGTAGGCAACAAATTCAGCCCGACGGTCATAGCCGCTGCGATAACCTCGCAGATAAACAAGGCGCGGCTGCCGACGCACATCGAGCTTGAGGCGGGCTCTTACGGACTGTCCAAGGACTCGGTCGTGCTGCTCGAGCAGATACGCACCATCGACAAGCGCAGGCTTCGCGAGAAGATGGGACGCATCGACGGGGTGCTCATGCACCGCATCGACGACGCGATAGCCGTCAGCTTCGGACTTGGCGGAGGGCGAGAGAAAGTCTAAAGGAGTGTTTTTATGGTTTCAAAGCGTTGGATAGCGGGCGTTTGCTCGGTTTTGATAGTTGTACTGCTGCTTGCCGGCGGCGCGGCGGTGGCGGCTGAACTCGGCGGCAAGGACGATCCACTCGTGTCGCTGAGTTACATAGAACAGCTCATTCCGCAGCTCAACGAGAACATCGAGAAGGTCATAAGCGAAAAGATCAATGAGTTCGACGCGTCGCTCGACACGAAGATAGAAGAGGTCAACAAGTCGATAGACGAGAAGATAAGCCGCTTTGAGGAGCAGTACGCGGCGGGATTCGCAAACCAGGACTTCATCGACAAGGTGGCGGCGGCGCTCGCGGACAAGGGACTCAGCGGCTCGACCGGCTCGGGCGAAGGAGGTTCGACCGGCGGCAGCGGCGACGGATATCTCTACACTCGTGTGGATGTCAAAGCGGGAGATACGCTTATCGGCGAGGTGGGCACCGAGATACTCTGGCGCCTCGGCACCGGCGTCTGTGTCAGCCCCGGAGTGCCGGGACTCATCGACATCTCCGAAGGTAAGGATCTTGCGTCCGGCGGGCAGCTTGCGGCGAACCACGTCTACGTCGTAACGGTCAGCGGTGCAGGAAATGAGCGCGGATTCAAGGCGACCAGCGACTGCCGCGTGATGATAAAGGGACCGTACACGATACAGTAACATGGACAGACAGGACTACATAGCACCGGAACAGCGGCGGGATAGTGTAACAGAAAGAAGCGTGGTGTGTTGCGCCGCGCTTCTTTGCATATTCGGGGGGGGATAAGCCATGAAAAAGCACATCATAATCGCGGGAGTGCCGCGCGCGGGCAAGTCGACGCTCAGCGACCGTGTCGCGCGAGAGCTCGGCTATCAGCACATCAGCATGGACTCGGTGATAGCGGGATTTGAGCGCTGTTTTCCCGATCTCGGCGTGAATACCTATCAGAACAAGTCGTCGGAGGAGACGATGCGGATAATCAGCGCTAAGATGGCGCCGTTTATCCAGGCAATGGTCGAGAGCGGGGAGTATGACGAGCACGAATACGGCATGCTGATAGACATGTACCAGCTTCTTCCGAGCGACTACGCGGCAAACATCGACAGCGAGCGAGTCGGCGCGATATGGCTTGTCACAGGGGATGTGAGCTATGACGAGCGGCTCGCGATACAGCTAAGGCACGACACACCGAAGGACTACACCTATGGCAGACCGATAGACGAGCTTGCGGAGGGATGCAGGTACATCGTCGATCAGTCGAAGATATACCGCGCGGAGTGCGAGCGCCTGGGGCTTCCGTTCTTCGAGACGGCGCGGGACCGTGAGAAGGTGCTCGACCGCGCCTTCGAGTGCATAAAGGGCATGTAAAAAGAGACGGACTTTATGTCCGTCTCTTTTTCAGAAGCCGATTATCAGCGCGACCGCGAGCACGATTATCAGGTCGGTCTGGTCGCCGCTCTCGAGCACCAGCAGCGCGATTATCGCGAGCAGCAGCAGGTCGCCGATGTCCATCGACTTCCCGCCGCCGAGCTTCAGCCCGCCGAGCAGTCCGCGTATGCCGTCGAGCAGTCCGGCGCTCTGCGGTTCGGGCGACGCGGGGGCGGATGCGGGCTGTGTTTCGACCACCGGCGGCAGGTCGGGGATTGGCGCCCGCTCGGTATGTGCGTCGTCTATCGGGATAAACGGACTGTGCGCCGTTGGGTCATACCGACTGTACATCGCTCTTGCCTCCGTTCAGCGCGTTCAAAGCGGCACGGATCGCACCGCTGACGCGAAGTATCTGCACCGCCTTGTCTACCCGCTCAGCGCGCTCGGGTCTCAGATGCGGCTTGAGCGCGCGGATGAGCGAGGTGCGTTCGTCGTCGCGTCCGAGCGCCCCGAGCACGCTCATCGCGGTCGAGACTATCTTCGGGTCTAGACTGCCGAGCGCCGACAGTATGTCACCGCTGCCGCTCGCGGGCAGTGCCTGCGGTGCGGGCTGAGGTGATGCCGGCGCGGATGCTTCGACCGATGGCTCGCTCGACAACGGTTTCGCAGAGCCCATCAGTTCGCCCGCTATCTGCATCACCTGCGAGAGCTTTTCCGGTGAGGAGAGTATGTCGCTGAGCTTCTGCGAAATGTCCACCTGAGCCGCCCCCTTACTTCAACAGATTCATGAGCGTCATCGCGAGCCGTGCGCCCTCCGGTGTGCTCATAAGCGTCTGCACCAGCTTTGCCGCGCCGTCACGGTCTCCGCTTGCCGCCGCCTGAGCCGCGGTCTTCAGCGCGTCGCCGCCCGAGCCGCCGAGCTGCTGCATGAGCGCGCGTCCGTCGGGACTGTCAACGAAGCCCTTCAGCTTATCCATGCTGCCCGCGACCTTTGCGCCCTGCGGCGTGGAGAGAAGGGTGCGAAGCACGCCCTCCATATCGTTTTTGTCCATACGACACCTCCGCTTTTGTTTCTCGATAGAGTATATGCTGCGGCGGTCGTATGGGTGACAGCGTGGGACTTGTAAAATACACGCATTTGTGGTATCATCTTATCAGCCTTTTTCTGGGAGGACGATAGGATGAGCTACACGGCGCTCGGCGCTGTATACGATCGCTTCACCGCCGACGTGGACTATAAGTCGCTCGCCGAGTATGTTTCCGAGCTGCTGCGGCGCGCGGGAGTGGGCGACGGCATACTTCTCGACCTCGCGTGCGGCACGGGTACGCTGAGCTTTGAGCTTGCACGGCTCGGGTATGACGTGATAGGCGCGGACGGCTCGGAGGAGATGCTCATGCAGGCGCAGTCCAAGCTCTACTCGGGCGAGTTTTCTGAAAATCCGCCGCAGTTCATACTTCAGGATATGCGCTCACTCGACCTGTTCGGCACTGTCCGCGCGTGCGTGTCCACGCAGGATTCGCTCAACCACATAACCGACGAGGGCGAGCTTGCGGAGGTGCTGCGACGGGTGAGCCTGTTTACCGAACCGGGCGGCGCGTTCGTGTTCGACATGAACACCAAGTCGAAGTTCGAGAAGATGGACGGCAGCGCGTTTGTCGACGAGGACAGCGATGCGCTCTGCCTGTGGCGTGTTGCGGGGAAGGGCGACATCTACGAGTACACGGTGGACGTGTTCGAGCGCGCGAAGAATGTGTGGCGCAGGAATTCCGAAGTGTTCTTCGAGCGGCACTATCCGCCCGAGCGGGTGACCGAGCTTCTTCACTCGGCGGGCTTTGCCGAGGTAGAGATATTCGGCGAACGCAGCTTTGAGCGTCCTAAAGAGGACGAGGACAGAATATTTTTTCTTGCGAGGAAGTAGATAATATGGGAAAGACAGTCAGAATGATTTCGAGCGACGGATTCATCGCGGCATCGGCGATCGACGCGACCGACATCGTCCAGCGCGCGCACGAGATACACGGCACATCGCACACCGCGTCCGCCGCGCTCGGACGGGTGCTCGCGGTCACGTCGCTCATCGGCGGAGGACTCAAGGTGGACGGCGGCTCGGTGACCGTGCGCTTTGACGGCGACGGCGCGGGCGGTCGCATAATCGCGGTTGCCGCGAGCGACGGAGCGGTGCGCGGATGGGTGGAGCGACCGATGGTAGACCTCGAGCGCCGCGAGGACGGCAAGCTGGACGTCGGAAGTTTCGTCGGTCACGAGGGCTCGCTGACGATAATAAAGGACTTGGGCATGCGCGACCCGTATGTCGGCACGGTCGGACTGGTCGGCGGCGAGGTCGCGGAGGACATCGCGGGCTACTTCGTCGAGAGCGAGCAGATACCGACCGCCTGCGCCGCGGGAGTGCTCGTCGCGCCGGACGGGAGCATCCTGTCGGCGGGAGCCTATCTCGTTCAGCTGCTGCCCGGAGCGGGAGAGGACGTAGTTGATAAGCTGGAGCGGGCGATAGTAGGCGCGGGAGCGGTGACAAAGCTGTTCTCGGCGGGTAACGGTCCGGAGGCGATACTCCGCACGCTGCTCGACGGCTTCGACCCGATAAAGCTCGACGAGTATGACACGCCCTACCGCTGCGATTGCAGTCTCGAGCGGGTGGAGCGCGCGCTTGTGTCCACCGGCAAGGCGGCGCTTCAGGAGATGATAGAGAAGGACAGGGGAGCGGAGGTCACCTGTCAGTTCTGCGACAAGGTGTACCGCTTTACCTCCGAGAACCTCGCGGAGCTGCTCAAAAGGGCTACCCGCGACTGATATATCACCAAAAGGAGGTCGACGCCCTTGGGTGAGCACGAGAACAAACCGATACGGCGCAGCGAGAACACTCATCGTCGCGCCGACGTGCGAAACTGGAAGGTGTACGACGCGACGGTCGCGCGGATAAGCCGCTTTCAGCAGTGGATACTGAAGCACCGCGTGCTGAGCGCGATATACGCGTTCGTCACCCGACTGTTCCACGACAATATCGTAGGCATCGCGGCACAGACCGCGTTCTTTCTGCTGCTCGCGATCTTCCCGATAGTCATGCTCGCGGCGACCTGGCTTTCGCAGCTTCCGCTCAACTTCGACGCGAGCGCCTTGGGCACGGTGCTGCCGCAGTCGGTGGTAGAGATACTTATGCCGGTCATCGAAAACGCGCCCAGCTCAGCGGGATTTACCGTCATTCAGATAGTGCTCGCGGTGTGGTCTGCGAGCGCGGGAATATGGGCGCTTATGCGCGGCATATGCATCTCGCACACCGGAAGCCTGCCGAACTTCTTCAAAGGACGGCTCATATCCATGCTGCTGATGGTCGGATTCATGCTGATGCTCGCGCTGTCGATAGCCGTCTGGGTGTTCGGCCACGACATAGTCGCGCTGATAGCCGGACAGGACTGGATAGCAAGCGACCTGACGGTGCGCGTGGCGCGATACGCGTTCACGCTGCCGCTGCTCTTTCTGTTCGTGCTCATCGTATATATGGCGACGCCGGGATTCGAGGTCAAAAAGCGGCACATGGTGTTCGGCGCGCTGTTCGCCGCGAGCGGATGGACGCTCGTGAGCTGGGGATTCGAGAAGTACATGACCGCGTTCTCGAACTACTCGGTGCTCTACGGAGGCGTCGGCGCGTTTATCGGACTCGCGGTCTGGCTGATGGTGATATGCTTCGTGATACTGCTCGGCGCGGAGCTTAACGCGCTCATCGTGGAGATAAGCTCGTTCCACCGCGAGCGCAAGCTGCGAAGCGCCGATTCGAGCGATATGTAACAAAAACCTGCCTGCATCTCTGCAAGCAGGTTTTCTTATTTGCGAATAGATTTTACGACTTGCGAGGGAAAATATCCGGGTCGATCATGATCTCGGTCGGACGGCTGTCCAGCTTGAACGGATCGCGGAGAATGCGACCCATCGCCTTGAGCGACGCGGCAAAGTAGAAGCCGTCGCATATCCGCTCATCGGTCACGAAGGTGTAGTCGATGTACTTCACCTCGCGCGCCGAACCGTCCGCCTGAAGCTCGTAGCGCCTGTTCTTCGCGCCGAAGCTCATGAACAGCGGCACGTTGCCGAAGTCGTAGAGGTGGTGGTATATCGGCGGTATGCCGAGCGAGCCCATCGACGTGATGAAAAACGAGCCGTGGAACGGGCTGAGGTCGGTGAGCGTGCGGGGCAGGAGCCCGAAGTAGTCGAGCAGCTTCAAAAACCAGACCGAGAACTTGAGCACAAGTCTGGGCATGTGATTGAGAATGCCGGCGGTCTTGTCGAAGCTGCCGCCCGGGTCGTTTCGATAGCTCTCCACCTTCTCGGTTATCTGGTTATACACGTCGTCGGCGGTGGCGTCGGGCGCGAACACCATCTTGAGCGCGGTGTCCGGCGACTCGGTGTTCATCTCGCGCTTTATCACGAGCGACACCTGAATGTCCTTGCGCGCGTACACCCGCTGTCCGGCGATGAATCGGTTGAGGCGGGGCATGGTGGTGAGCGCGCGCAGATAGGCGGCGATGAGGACGTGCATAAGTCCGAAGCCCTTAAGCCCCTCGGCACGCTTGTGTTTGATATACTCCTCGATGTTGTTTATCTCGAGCGTGTCCCGAATGAAGTTCTGCGAGTCGCTGCGCCGCTTCATGATGTACGGCGACACCTTTGCCATCGGAGATATGCCCTTGCAGAGCCAACCGTCCTTGCGGTCGCCGAATCGACGGCGGCGGGGAAGAGAGGGAGCGGGCGGCTCGACAGCGCCTCCGGCGGCAAAGTTTATGGCGTTTTCCGACATTCCAAAAGCCCTCCTTGTAAAGCTGAACAGTTTTCCCGATAAACCATTATATCAAATATAGGCATACCAGCGCAAGAAATTTCGCCAAACTTTATTGAAAATTTATTTCCGCTGTGATATATTAACTGTAGCTTCGATTGACAAGGGCAAACGCGCCCCAGAACGTCCCAAAGGACGCGCTGGCGGCGTTCTCGCCCTTCGAGGGCGACATAAGCCAAGGAGGATAACGCGGTCGGGGGCGGTTCCCGCCCCGCAAAACCGCGTTTGCCCTTGTCAATCGAAGCTATATCTGGAATCAGGAAGTTTTGGAGGAAATCGAAATGAACTACGAAGCGCTCGCAGAGCTGCTTTTCCCGAATGTCACAAAGACTCCGGAGGATCTGGAGAAGGAATACCCGCCGCGCGAACTGCCGGAGGGTGCGGTCGTCAGCCGAATGGGACCGAGTCCGACCGGATTTGTCCACCTGGGCAATCTGGTGCAGGGCATGACGTCCGAGCGTATGAGCCACCAGTCGGGAGGTGTCCACTTCCTGCGTGTCGAGGATACCGACGCGAAGCGCGAAGTTGCCGGAGCGATCCCGCTGCTCATAGAGGGGCTTTCGCACTACGGCATAACCTTTGACGAGGGCGAGACTACCGACGGCGACAAGGGCGCGTACGGACCGTACCGCCAGTCGAAGCGCGCCGCGATATATCATGTGTACGCAAAGAAACTCGTCCGCGAGGGCAAGGCTTATCCCTGCTTCTGCACCGAGGAGGAGCTTGCCGCCGCGCACGCCGAGCAGGAGAAGAACAAGGAAAACTTCGGTTACTACGGCAAGTACGCCGTCTGGCGCGACCGTCCGATGGAGGACATCAAAGCTGAGCTGGACGCGGGCAAGCCGTGGGTGCTCCGCTTCCGCTCGGAGGGTTCGATAGAGCACAAGATAAAGTTCACCGACCTGATAAAGGGCAACCTCGAGCTGACCGAAAACGACATGGATATCGTGCTGCTCAAGTCGGACGGCATACCGACCTACCACTTCGCCCACGCATGCGACGACCATCTCATGCGCACCACGCACGTCGTTCGCGGCGACGAATGGCTGCCAAGTCTTCCGGTGCACCTCCAGCTGTTCGCGGCGCTCGGCTTCAAGCCGCCCAAGTACGCGCACATCGGCACGCTGCAAAAGATGGACGGAATCTCGAAGCGCAAGCTGTCCAAGCGCAAGGACCCCGAGCTGGCGCTCAGTTACTACCGCGAGCAGGGATACCCCACGGCGTCGGTGTACGAGTATATCATGACGATACTCAACTCCAACTTCGAGGACTGGCGCCGCGCGAACCCGACGGCAAACATCGACGAGTTCAAGTTCTCGCCGAAGAAGATGAACCCCGCCGGCTCGCTATTCGACGTGGACAAGCTCCGCGACGTGTCCAAGGACGTTATCAGCCGCATGACCGCCGACGAGGTCTACGACGGCGTGCTCGACTGGTCGGCTGAGTTCGACCCCGAGTTCCACGACCTGCTCGCTTGGAATCCCGACTACGCCAAGGCACTGCTTGCCATCGGACGCGGGGGCAAGAAGCCGCGCAAGGATTTTGCCGTGTGGAGCGAGCTGCGTCCGTATATGAGCTTTATGTACAACGACCTGTTCGAGCCGGACTACACCCCTCCCGATGGCATGACCGCGACCGACATGGCGGTCATTCTGCGGGCATACTATCGACAGCGTATGCTCATGTGGCAGGAGGAGCGGACGATGCTCGAGGAGGACGGCACCGCGTGGTTCGAGAGCGTCAAACGGCTCGCCGAGGCGCTCGGCTACTGCCCGGACACCAAGCTCTACCGCTCCGAGCCGGAGAAGTGGAAGGGAAGCGTCGGCGACGTGTCGATGGCGCTCCGCATAGCCATCTGCGGACGCAAGCAGTCGCCCGACCTCTTTGAGGTCATGAAGATTTGGGGCGCGGAGGACGAGACCGGCGTTGTCGCGGGAAGGCTTGAAGCTTGCGCGGCGGCACTCGGCGCGGACACCTCCGACTGGAACGATTAAGACGAAAGGGTGAACCTTATAAATGGATGAGCGTAACGCCAATTTTATACACGATATAATCGACGAACAGCTTGAAAACGGATTTTCACGCAAAATTCACACACGTTTTCCGCCCGAACCGAACGCGTATCTGCACATCGGATCGGCGAAGGCTATATGGATAAACGCGCAGACGGCGCAGAAGTACGGCGGACTTTTCAACCTCCGCTATGACGACACAAACCCGGTCAAGGAGGACGAGGAGTACGTCCACGCGATACTGGAGGACATACGCTGGCTCGGATTTGAACCGACCGGCGGCGTGTTCTACGGCTCGGACTACTTCGACAAGTGCTACGAGTACGCGGTGAAGCTGATAAAGGACGGCAAGGCGTATGTCTGCGACCTCTCCGCCGAGGAGATGCGCGAGTACCGCGGAACCCTGACCGAGCCGGGAAAGAACAGCCCGTGGCGCGACCGCTCGGTGGAGGAGAACCTCGACCTGTTCGAGCGGATGAAGAACGGCGAGTTCCCGGACGGCAGTCACACCCTCCGCGCGAAGATTGATATGTCCTCACCGAACATGAACATGCGCGACCCCGCTATCTACCGCATACTGCGCGCGCATCACCATCGCCAGGGGGACAAGTGGTGCATCTATCCGCTCTATGACTTCGCGCACCCGATACAGGACGCGCTGGAGGGGATAACCCACTCCTGCTGCTCGATAGAGTTCGAGAACCATCGCCCGCTCTACGACTGGGTGGTTGAGAATATCGGCTTCGACCCCGCGCCGCATCAGTATGAGTTTGCGCGCCTGAACGTGACCTACACCGTCATGTCCAAGCGCTATCTCCGCGCGCTCGTCGAAAACGGCGACGTGGAGGGCTACGACGACCCGCGCATGCCCACCCTTCGCGGACTGCGCCGCCGCGGCTACACGCCCTCGGCAATAAAGGAGTTCCTCACACGCTGCGGCGTGTCCAAGGCGTACAGCATCGTCGACATCGGACTGCTCGAGCACTGCATCCGCGACGAGCTGAATCAGACCGCGCCGCGCCGCATGGTTGTAAAAGACCCGATAAAGCTGGTCATAACCAACTATCCGGAGGGCAAGACCGAGATGTTCGACGTCGCAAACGACCCGCAGAGCGAGAATCCGACCACCCGCAAGGTGTCCTTCTCGCGCGAGCTGTGGGTGGAGAAGAGTGACTTTGCCGAGGTCCCGCCTCCCAAGTTCTTCCGACTTAGGGCCGGCGGCGAGGTGAGACTTATGGGTGCGTATATCGTCCGCTGCGACGAGGTGATAAAGAACGACGCGGGGGATGTGGTCGAGCTTCGCTGCACCGCTGACCTCGAGACCGGATGCGGCAACCCGACAGACGGACGCAAGATAAAGGGAACGATACACTGGGTGGACGCGTCCACGGCAAAGACCGCCACCATCCGCGACTACGACTACCTGTTCACCCAGGCGAACGTGTTCGATCTTCCGGAGGGCGCGACCTTCCGCGACGTGGTAAATCCGAACAGCGTCACCGTCTACCCGAACGCCAAGCTCGAGGCGTGCCTTGAGAACACCGCCGAGCTCGAGCGCTTCCAGTTTGTGCGCAACGGCTACTACTGCAAGGACAAACTTCCGGACACCTACAACTGCATCGTCGGACTGCGAGACACATGGGCAAAGCAGCAGGCGAAGTAAGGATATTCAAAAAAGCGGACTTATTTGTAATAGCGGCAGCGCTCATTGCTGCCGCTGTTGGTTTTATTCTGGTGTTTACCCGACCGGCAGGCGAGTACATAGAGATCGCGGTCGACGGCGAGACAGTCGCGACGCTGCCGCTTGACCGCAACGCGCGGTACGAGCTTGACGGCAATATCGTCGTCATTGAAAACGGCGCGGCGCGGATGGAGTACGCCGACTGCCCCGACCTGATATGCGTGCATCACTCGCCGATATCGCGCCGAAACGAGACGATAGTCTGCCTGCCGAACCGAGTTACGGTCACTGTGCGCGGAGGGCGTTCGGACGTGGACGCGATAAGCGAATGAGCGCGGCGAAGCGTGCGGCGACCGTCGGACTGCTCGCGGCGGTGACGCTTGTGCTCAGCTATGTCGAGCATCTTATCCCGATGAGCGCCGCGATACCGGGCATAAAGCCGGGATTTGCGAACATCGGCGTGCTCGTCACGCTGTACACGCTCGGCGGAGGCTGTGCTGCGCTGGTGAGCCTGATACGCGTGCTGCTCGCGGGACTGCTGTTCGCTAGCTTCAGCGGTGTGTTATACTCGCTTGCGGGCGCGACGGCGGCGCTTATCGTGATGCTCCTGCTGCACCGAGCGAAGATATTCGGCGCGGTGGGGGTGAGCGTCGGAGGGGCGGCTGCGCACATATTCGGACAGCTCGCGGTCGCGGCATGCCTGATGGGCGGCGTTGTGTTCGGCTACGCGCCGTGGATGACGCTCGCGGCGATAGCGACCGGCGGAATAAACGGCGTTGTCGCGGCGCTGGTGGTGCGCGCGCTGCCGAGGTGAAAGTGCGACGGCAGCCTTGCGTTTTTCGCCCATCTGTGATACAATAAACCAAACTATGGATTTTTGCGGAGGAACGCTTGTGGGACGTATAGATATACTCGGCATAGGCTTCGACAACGTGGACATGGCGGAGGCGGTCGCGCGCGCCGAGAGCATGCTTGAGGGCGGCTCGCACTACATCGTCACGCCGAACTCTGAGATAGTCTACGACTGCCTGACAAACAGCGAGCTGCGCGGAATCATCAACGGCGCGGACATGGTGATACCCGACGGCGCGGGCGTGGTCAAGGCGTCGCGCATACTCGAGACGCCGCTCAAGGAGAAGGTTGCGGGCGTAGAGCTTGCGGAGAATCTGCTTGGGGTGCTCGCACGCCGCGGCGCGTCGCTATATCTGCTCGGCGCGAAGCCGGGGATAGCCGAGCGCGCGGCGGAGAAGATGAAGACGCTCGCGCCCGGTCTCGTGATAGCGGGCGTCCGCGACGGATATTTCAAGGAGGACGGCGAGGCGGTGGAGGCGGTTCGCGCAGCCGCGCCCGATGTGGTCTATGTCTGTCTCGGCTCGCCGCGCCAGGAACAGTTCATCGCCGCGCACCTCGAGGAGATGGGATGTCACATCGCGATAGGTCTCGGAGGATCGTTGGATGTGTTCGCGGGCGAGGCAAAGCGCGCGCCGAAGATATTCATAAAGCTCGGACTGGAATGGTTCTACCGACTGCTCAAGCAGCCGTCGAGACTCGGAAGGATGATGCGGCTTCCAAAGTTCCTTCGGGAGGTCAAGAGGGAGAAAAAACGCCGCGATAAGGAGGCAAAACGATGAAAGTTTTCTTGCTCGGATACACGCCGAACCCGGTCGAACTGGTCGCGCTCGCGGCGAAGAACTGCTACTCCAACTCGACCGCAAGCCAGCTCCGCGACGACATGACGCCGGAGAAGGCGAAGGAGTTTGTCGAGATGCTCGCGAGCCTCGGACACGAGAGCCCGATAGAGCACGCGAGCTTCACCTTCGCGATAGAGGGCGTGAGCCGAGTGCTGCTCGCGCAGATAACCCGACATCGGATCGCGTCGTACAGCGTAAAGAGCCAGCGATATGTAAGCGAGAAGGAGTTCGAGTATGTCACTCCGCCCGCGATAGCGGAGGACTCCGAGGCTCTCGCCGCATTTGAGGAGGCAATGGACGCCGACCGCGCAAGCTATAAGAAGATTTCGGGAATACTCTACAAGAAGTACTGCGCCGAGCTTGAGGCGGAGGGAAAGCTGGACAAGGCGTCGAAAGCCGCCGCACGCAAGCGCGCGGGCGAGGATGCGCGGTTCGTTCTGCCTAACGCCTGCACCACGCAGATAGTCATGACGATGAACGCGCGGTCGCTTAAAAACTTCTTCTCGCAGCGGATGTGCAACCGCGCGCAGTGGGAGATACGCGAGCTTGCCGAGAAGATGCGCGAGCTTGTCATCGAGGTCGCGCCCGAGCTGTTCCGCGACGCCGGACCGGGCTGCCTGCGCGGCGGATGCCCCGAGGGCAAGATGAGCTGCGGACGCGCGGCGGAGATGCGAAAGAAGTATCTGAAGGAAGAATGAGCATGGGATACACGATGAGTCGATATTTCGTCCCGGGTGTCTGCGAGCTTCCGGCGGCGCTCATATCGAACGGCGACGACCGAAGCGTTGTCGACGCGCTGCGGTCGGCAAAGACGGAAGGCGCGGCGCTCGCGGCGATAGTGCCGACAAGCGATGAGGACTTCGCGCGATACCGCAGACTCGGATTTGCCGAGTTTTTCATGATAGAGCGTTCTAAGGTAAAGCTGAAGCTGCTCGGCGACGCGGAGGAGAAGATAGTCGACCTGCCGACCGAGCGTGCGCCCGAGTGCGATGCCCAGATGTTTGAGGTGGCGCGGTGGCGCGGTCACATGATGCGCACCGACGGCATGTGGCGCACGGCGGCGGAGGGCGTGACGTCGCAGGGCGGCGGAGTGCTGACGGTCGAGCGTGAAGGCAAGCTCGCGGGCTACGCGTTCTATCACCCGACCGACGGATATGCGGTGATAGACGAGCTGTTCTGCGAGGACGAACCCGCGTTTATCGCGCTTCAGCGTGCGGTGCTCAACCGGTGCGGCGTGGAGGAAGGGATACTCTGCGCGCCCGCCTGCCCCCACGGCGCGGAGCGGTTCGGAATGGTGCGAGCCATCGACTGCGCGGCGCTGCTCGAGTGTGCGGAAAAGCGCAGACCGGGCGACATCGCGATAGAGGTGGAGGACGAGGAACTCGGCGTGTCCGCACGATATGAGGCGCGCGGAGGAAAAGTTTCGATCGAGACGCGGCAGGATCGGGCGGCACTTCAGCCCGGAGAGTTCGCGGCGATAATACTCGGCGGCGGTCCCGCGCCGTACATGAACATGGTGTTTTGCTGATGGATATTTTCGAGAAAAAGGAAAAGGTGCGCCAGCTTGCGAGCGAGAGCGCAAAGAATATCGACCCGAAGCGCGCGGCTGAGCAGGATGTCGCGATACTTCGGCGGCTGTCCGACATGCCCGAGCTGCGCGAGTCGTCGAGCGTGTTCTGCTATGTCTCGATGGACAGCGAGGTGGACACGCGAAAGCTCCTGCCCGCGCTTCTCAACAGCGGACGGAGGGTGTTTGTGCCGCGCATTGACGGCGAGAACATGGTCGCGGTCGAGATACGTTCGACCGACGAACTCGCGCCGGGAGCGTTCGGCATACCCGAGCCTGCGGGAGACCTGCCCGCAACGCCGGCGGGGGACATCGAGCTTGCGCTCGTGCCGGGAGTGGCGTTCGGCGAGGACGGCACGCGCGTCGGCCGCGGCAAGGGCTACTACGACAGGTGGCTTGCGAACTTCCGAGGCACCAAGGTCGCGCTTGTCCGAGAGGATGAGCTGCGCCCGAGCGTTCCGACCGACGAGCACGACGCTCGGATGAACGCGATAATCACCGACACTCGAACGCTCCGTATAAGCACCGCTTCCAAGACGATGGAGGCGACGATAGAGCAGAGCGTCGCAAAGACGGTAAAGGAGGAGGCGTCGGAGGTGGCTGCCGACAGTCGCAAAACTGCACAGAACCGCGGTCGCAAGCCGAAGCGCAGGCTCGGCTGCGCCGGCGCGCTGATATGGATGCTCATCGTCATCGGCGTTTCGGCGGCGCTTGCGGGCATCGGCTGGATATGCGCCGACGACCTGCTCGGACTGACAGCCGCCGACAAGACCGCCATGATATCGGTGGAGCGCGGCGACGAGGTCAAGGATGTCGCGAACAAGCTGAAGGACGCCGAGATGATAAAGCATCCGTGGCTTTTCGACATATTCGGATGGGTGTTTGACGCGGACGAGAAGATAGCGCCCGGCGTCTACGAGGTCAACGCGACGATGGACTACCGCGCGCTGATAAACGCCATGCGCGAGAACTCTAACTACCGCGCGACCGTCGAGGTCACGATACCCGAGGGCTTCACCGTCGAGCAGATAATAACCCGCCTTGCCGAAAACGGCGTGTGTGACTATGACGAGCTGAAGGACACCTGCGCGAACTACGACTTCGAGTACAGCTTCCTTGCCGACCGTCCGCTCGGCGACGCGAACCGTCTGGAGGGCTATCTGTTCCCGAACACGCACACCTTCTACGTCGGAGAGAATCCGGTAAACGCGATAAACAGGATGCTGAGTGATTTCTCTAAGAAGTTTGACGAGGACCTGCGCGCCGAGGCTGCGGAGGAGGGCTATTCGATGCACGAAGTGCTGACGATAGCGTCGCTCATCGAGAAGGAGGCTGCCTCACGCGAGGAGATGCCGCTAATATCCTCGGTCATCCACAACCGTCTGAACAACTGGGATCATCCGCTTCTCCAGATAGACGCGTCGATACAGTACGCGCTGCCAGAGCGAAAGGAGCATCTGTCCAGCGCCGACCTCGCGATAGACAGCCCGTACAACACCTATCGCAGCGAGGGACTGCCGCCCGGACCGATATGCAACCCGGGACTTGCGGCGATACGCGCGGCGCTGCGTCCGTCGGACACCAACTACTACTTCTACGCGCTGACCGAGGACGGCACGCACGAGTTTGTCCGCACGGCGGAGGAGCACGCGGCGATAATCGCGGCAAACCCCGGCGTTTACGGAGGCGAGTGAGATGGTTAAACCGGAACTGCTCGCGCCGGCGGGGAATATGTCAAAACTCCGCATGGCACTTGCATACGGCGCGGACGCGGTGTATATGGCGGCGAAGAAGTACGGCATGCGCGCGGCAGCCGGAAACTTTGACGAGTGCGAGCTCCGTGAGGCTGCGGAGCTTGTCCACAGCTACGGCGCGAAGGCGTATCTGACGATAAACACCGTCGCCCACGAGAACGAGCTTGCGGGCGCGGGAGAGCTTGCGCGCCTTGCCGCCGACTGCGGTTTTGACGCGGCGATAGTCGCGGACATGGGCGTTTTGGATGTGGTCAAGAGCGCCGCGCCGAACCTTGCCGTGCATATGTCCACACAGGCGGGAATAACCAACAGCGCGTCGGCGCGGCACGTGTGATACTCGCGCGCGAGCTGTCGCTTGACGAGATAGCGTCGATACGCCAAAACACGCCGTCCGACCTCGAGATAGAGGTGTTCGTTCACGGCGCGATGTGCGTCAGCTTCTCGGGACGCTGCCTGCTGTCCAACTACATGACCGGACGGGACGGCAATCGCGGCGAGTGCGCGCAGCCCTGCCGCTGGAAGTACCATCTGGTGGAGGAGCGCACGCCCGGCGAATACTTCGAGATACAGGAGCACCCCGAGGGGTCGTACATCATGAACTCGCGCGACCTCTGCGCCATCGAGTTTTTGGACAAACTCGCCGACGCGGGAGTGTCCAGCCTCAAGATTGAAGGCCGCGCCAAGAGCGAATACTACGCGGCGGCGGTCACGCGGGCATATCGCGGCGCGCTCGACGACCTGATTGCGGGCAAGCCCTTCGACCCCGCGTGGCGGGATGAGCTGGAAAAGACGAGCCATCGACCCTACTGCAACGGCTTCTTCTTCGGGCTGCCAAAGGAGGGGATACAGTACACCGGCGACGCGCGCTACATCCGTGACTGGGAGGTCGCGGCGGTGGTCGAGCGAACCGACGGCGACTGGGCGTACGCGTCGCTGAAAAATCCGTTTGAGGTGGGTGAGCCGCTCGAACTGCTTCGACCGAACGCTCCGGTGCGCACAGTGACCGTCGGAGAGATATTCGAGCTGGACGGCGAAGGCGAGGAGCGAAGCGTGTTCCGTGCGACGAAAAATCAGTTCATGCACAAGCTGAAGCTGCCCGGCGGATGCGCGCAGGCTATCCTCAGAAAACCGAAGAAATGATACATAATATCCCTCCGATTTGCGCAGAATAGGCGTGAATTGGAGGGATTTCTTTGGATAAGCAGAACGCGCCCGAGCAGGCGAAGGCGGAGATGCAGCAGATAGAGGACTTCGGCTCTATCTCGACCGGCTCGAACGGACGGAACATACACTGCATCGTGATAGTCGGTCAGGTGGAGGGACACCAGGTGCTTCCGCCGCAGAACAAGACGACCAAGTACGAGCACGTCATGCCGCAGCTCGCGGCGATCGAGGAGAGCCCCGAGATAGACGGACTGCTGATACTTCTCAACACCGTAGGCGGCGACGTGGAGGCGGGGCTTGCGATAGCCGAGCTGATAGCGGGTATGTCCAAGCCGACGGTGTCGCTTGTGCTCGGCGGAGGACACTCGATAGGCGTGCCGCTCGCGGTTGCGGCGCAGCAGTCGTTTATCGCGCCGTCGGCTGCGATGACGATACATCCGGTGCGGATAAACGGTGTGATAATCGGTGTGCCGCAGACGTTCAACTACTTCGAGAAGATACAGGAGCGGATAATCCGCTTTATCACCCAGAACTCGAACGTGACCGAGCAGAAGTTCAAGGAGCTGATGCTCACGACCGGCGAGCTCGCGGCGGACGTCGGCTCGGTCATCTACGGCGAGGAGGCGGTCGAGATAGGGCTTATCGACAAGCTCGGCGGACTTGCCGACGCCCTCGGCGCCCTTCACGCCATGATAGACGAGCGAAAGGGGGAGAAGTGATGCTGTACACTGTCATGCCGCTCGACATGGTGTTTTCGTCCGAGCTTCCGAAGACCGAGGAGGAGACGGTCGGCGGTGCGCGGCTCATATGGCAGGTGGACGGCTCGCGGCGGTCGCTTATGCGCGTCGTCTCGACCGACCTGCGCGACTATCTGAAATACAGGATATAAAAGGGGCGCTTGCGCTCCTTTTGTTTTGCGGATATTCGGCGGTGCGCGCGCATAGACTTGCCGTGAAATGCGATAAATTCGGCAAAAGAACGCCCGCTTTTGCTTGCGTAAAACGGCGGGAAGTGCTATAATAGGTTTACATAATCGGTGGTTATGCGTTGGAGGCGAAAATGAAGCTGATACATTCGATAATCCTGGGACTTATCCAGGGGCTCACCGAGTTCCTGCCGGTGTCCAGTTCGGGACATCTTGTGCTGTTTGAGAACCTTTTCGGGCTGGAAAGTGCGGAAAACTCGAACCTGTTTTTCGACGTGCTGCTGCACTTCGGAACACTCATCGCGGTGGTGATAGCGTTTCGGCAGGACATCCTCGAGCTGCTGCGCGCGTTCTTCGGAATGTTCCGCCGCGGCGACCCGAACCGCGAGCGGGACATCGCTCCGAGACGGATGATACTTCTGCTGCTTGTCGCGACGCTGCCGCTCGTCGCGGTTCTCCCGTTCAAGGACTACCTCGAGGGGATACGCGCCTATCCGTGGGCGGTGGGCATAGCGCTCGTCGTGACAGCGGTGCTGCTGCTCCTGTCCGACCGATTCACTCGCGGCAAGAAGACCGAGAAGAGCGCGAGCGTGCTCGACGCGCTGCTTGTCGGCGCGATGCAGGCGGTGGCGGTCACCCCGGGCATAAGCCGCTCGGGTTCGACGATAACGATGGGAGTGTTCCGCGGATTTGCCCGCGACTTCGCGGTGCGGTTCAGTTTCATCCTGTCCCTGCCGGCGGTGCTCGGCGCGACGATACTCGAGACCGCGGACGCGATCGAGGCGGGCATCGACTGGGCACAGATGCCGATATACCTCGTGGGCATGGTCGTCGCGGGGGTCAGCGGATTCTTCGCGATAAAGCTGGTGCGGTGGATAGCCGCGAAGGCTAATTTCAAGTGGTTTGCGCTCTACTGCGCGATAGCCGGAGTTACGGCGATAGTAGTTTCGATTTTTTAAGGAAGTGGGCTGAAGATGGCGGAAACAAAGAAGAAAACCGGGGAAAAGCGTTCGACCTCGACGGGGTCGCGCGCAAAGTCCAAGACCGCGGCGGCGTCGAAGAACACTGCCGCGTCCAAAACTGCGGCTAAAAAGCAGCCTGCACGTCCCGTTCGGCGCGAAGTCGGCGCGGGTGTATGCTTCGTGCTCGGGCTGTGCACTCTGTTCGCGCTCTGCGGGCAGGACGCGCCGGTGCTTAAATTCCTGTGGCAGTTCGGCTGCGGGCTTATCGGATGGGGAATGTGGCTGCTGCCGTTCGCGCTGATAATCGCGTCGGCGATGCTGCTTTTCCACCGCGGACGCCCTGTCCGCCTGCGCGTGACCTGCACGCTGCTCGTCGCTCCGATAGCGGGCGCGATAGCCCATCTGTTCGGCGACGCGGAGTATACCTTCGGATTCGCGATGTTCGGCGAGCTGTACAAGTCGGGCGCGAGCGGGACTTCAGGCGGCATGATTTCGGGCTTTTTCGCGTGGCTCATGCGAAGCGGGCTCGGCACGGCGCTCAGCGCGGTGATACTTATCGCGATGCTCATCGCGGCGATAGGCGTTGCGGCGAACCGACAGATACAGGCGATAATCAAGCGCGCAAAGGAGCGCGAGCGCGTTGAATACGAGGAGCAGCCGGAGCGTGAGCGCCCGGTCAAGGCAAAACCGGTCGAGGTGACGCATGAAGCCATTTCCGAAGATCCGATAGCCGAGCCGAAGAAGACGGCAAGCTTCGATGTGCCGTCGCCCAAGGACGATAGTGAGCCGGAGCATCACGAGACATGGAAGGAGCGCCGCGAGCGCAAGCGTCTGCTTCGTGAGCGCGCGGAGGGCGTGATGGCGCCGGATGAGCTGATAAACGGTGTAAACGAGTCGAGCGTGACCGAACCTGACCTCGGGCATCTTCCAAATGAGGTCGCCGGACCGGACGATCCGGTGCCGCCGCTCGACCTGGATTCGGACTATGTTCAGGAGGGCGCCGACGTGGTGAAGCACATAGCCGAGGAGGTCGCGTCGAATGTGCGCGCGATACAGGCGATGGACGAGCTGCGCAGGGCGCGCGCGGCGAATAGCGAAGACATAGCGGTCGACCCGAACACCGGAGAAGTTATCGAGCCGGTCGACGACGCGCCGATAAGGACGGCGACACCTGCCGAGGAAACAGCGACGCGCGAAGAATCGGCACCCAAGCTGCGTCCGGTCGCGTCGCACACCGAGGATGCAAAGATAGTGGACACGCTCGCCGGAGGGGAGGACAAGGTCGCGGCGGATGTTGCGGCGGAGCTGGGCAGAGGCGCGGCGATGACGCAGCAGGGATATGTCTATCCGTCCACCGAGCTGCTCAAGCCCGCGCCGCCGGTGGTCGCGTCCGACGCGACGGCTGAGATGAAGATGAACGCCGACCGTCTGGGCGAGACGCTGCAGAGCTTCGGCATCGACGCGCGGATAGTGGGCGTGACCCGCGGACCGTCGGTTACGCGCTATGAGCTCGAGCTTGACCGCGGCGTCAAACTGGCAAAAATTTCCGGACTTGCGGACGACATAGCGCTGTCGCTCGGAGCGTCCGGCGTGCGCATCGCCCCGATACCCGAAAAGAGCCTGGTGGTAGGCATAGAAGTGCCGAACAAGACGGTCGCGACGGTGTCGCTGCGTGAGCTTATCGAGAGCCGAGAGTTCGCGAGCAGCAAATCGCCGGTCGCGTTCGCGCTCGGTCGGGACATAAGCGGCAGGGCGTTTGTCGGCGACATCGAGAAGATGCCGCACATGCTCATCGCCGGCACGACCGGCTCGGGCAAGTCGGTGTGCATGAACTCGCTGATAATCAGCCTGCTCTACAAGTCGTCGCCCGATGATGTGCGGCTTATCATGGTCGACCCGAAGATGGTCGAGCTGAATGTGTACAACGGCATACCGCATCTGCTGATACCTGTTGTCACCGACCCGAAAAAGGCTGCCGGCGCGCTCCAGTGGGCGGTCCACGAGATGATGCAGCGATACGCGCAGTTCCGCGACGCGGGCGCGCGAAACATAGACGAATACAACTCGGTGGCGGAAAAGCACGAGGGCATGAAGCGCCTGCCGCGACTAGTGGTGCTAATCGACGAACTTGCCGACCTGATGCTCGTCGCGGCGAAGGAGGTCGAGGAGTCGATATGCCGCGTGGCGCAGATGGGACGCGCATCCGGCGTGCATCTTGTCATCGCGACGCAGCGACCGAGCTCGGACGTCATAACCGGACTGATGAAGGCGAACATCCCGAGCCGCGTGGCGTTCACCGTCCGCAGCTCACTGGACAGCCGAATCATCATGGACGCGTCCGGCGCGGAGAAGCTGGTCGGACACGGAGATATGCTCTATCTGCCGGTCGGCTCGCGCGAAGCGACCCGCGTCCAGGGCTGCTTTGTCAGCTCGTCGGAGGTGGAGAAGGTGGTCGACTTTATCAAGCAGTCGGGCGAGGCGTCCTACTCGGAGGAGGTTCTCAGCCACATCGACAGGGCGTCGCAGGAGGGCGGAGACGGCATATCCTCCGGCTCGGGCGACGGCGAGGGCGACTACGACGAGATGCTGCCGCAGGCGGTGGACGTGCTGCTCGAGACGGGTCAGGCGTCGGTTTCGATGCTCCAGCGCCGCCTGAAGCTCGGATACAGCCGCGCCGGTCGACTGATGGATCAGCTCGAGCAGCGGGGGATAGTCGGACCGTTCCAGGGAGCGAAGCCGCGCGCCATGCTCATCACCCGCGAACAGTGGGAGGAGATGAAGCTGAACAACCCCGAATATCAGTAATTCCCATAGTGTTTTGTGCAGCTTGCGTCTTGCAATGACCGTAGCAGCGTAGTATAATACATACAGTTTGTGCTTTGGAGGTAGTTCGAAATGAAAAAGGTTTTTGCATTGATCCTTGCGCTTGTCATGTGCTTTGCACTCGTCGGATGCGGCGAGGATGAGACAGCTTCGCCGTCGCCGGATGTTGTCGAGCCTGCCGCCGGGTTTTCGGCGAGCGACCTCACCCTCAAGAACGGCGACAAGGAGTACAAGTGCGACGTGTATATCGACGATATAATCGCCGACTTCGGCGAGAATTATGTCTATTCGGAGGCGATGAGCTGCGCCTACGACGGCATGGACAAGGTGTACGGCTATGCCGACGCGAACATCGACTTCTCCACCCGACCGGACGGCGACAAGGACATCGTCTGCGAGATGTATGTCCACGGCGGAGACTGGGAGACGTCCAAGGGCATAAAGCTCGGATCGAGCCGCGAGCAGGTCATCGAGGCATACGGCGAGCCGACGCAGGAGACAAACCTCATGTTCTACTACATCCTGCCCGCGTCGAACGCCGAGAGCGAGGGCGCGTCGCTCTACTTCGAGTTTGCGAATAACGCGGTGAGCGCGATAGGCGTGACCGCCGAGCAGCTTATCGGAGAGGAATAATTGCCGATGAAACGAGTTTTTGCGCTCATCCTCGCGGCGGCGCTGTTGCTTGGATGCGCGGGATGTGAAAGTTTCGGCGGCGCGATAACGCCTCCGCCCAGTCCGTGGAACTCTACGACACCGACCGAGACTCCGAGCGAGGCACCTTCGACTTCGCCGAGTGAAGACCCTTCGACCGCGCCCTCGACCGATGTGTCGACCGAGCCGAGTGAGGCGCCGTCTGATGAACCTTCGGAAGAACCGAGCACCGAACCGAGCGCAGCGCCTTCGGTCGCACCGAGCACTGTGCCTTCGACCGAGCCGTCTAGCGCACCCGTGTCGGGGGACAGCACGCTCGAGACCGAGGTCGCGGCGATAATCGCCAAGGAGTGCCCCGCAAACGGCACTCAAGCGGAGAAGATAACCGCCGTGTTCGATTGGATGGTGTCCACGCTCAAGTACAAGTATGTCACGGTAGACCTCTCGAACGGATACACCGATGAGCTTGTCGATGAGCTTGCGTATTACACGATAACCACCCTTCGCGGAGCCTGCGAGCATCAGGCGTCGCTTATGAAGGTGTTTGCCGACACGCTCGGCGCGCCTGCCGTGGTGGTCAAGGGCGACTTTCTCGCGGAGGACGGCACCTGGACCGAGCACGGCTGGGTGATAGTTCAGCTTGAGGACGGCTCCTACCGCCACATCGACGTGCTGTTCGGGCGCAATCACACGCACGGAAAGCCGCACACCATGTTGCTCAAGACCGACGAGGAGTTTAAGGCGACGCACCGTTGGAATGCCGACGACTATCCCGCCTGCGAATAAGGAGAGATTCGATGTTTCTGCTTGAGGGTATCAAAAAGTATGCTAAAACCGACAGAACGGCGCTCATCAACCGAGGTGAGCGCTTGAGTTTTGCCGAGCTGGACGCGCTGAGCGACGCGTTTGCGGCGTGGCTGCTCGACAGATTCGGCGACGACCGCACTCCGGTCGTGATATACGGTCACAAGGAGACGCTGATGCTGCCCTGCATCTACGGCGCTCTGAAGTCCGGACGCGCGTACGTTCCGGTGGACACGACCGTTCCGCCCGACCGCGCGCGCCAGATTGCCGAGGACGTGCGGGCGAAGGCTGCGGTCGACTTCTACGACACCGGGATGGTGGCGGACGAGCTGCTGAACGCCGACAAGCTGCGCGAAGTGCTCGAAAAGTATCGCGGACGCGAAGTCTCATCGGAAAACTGGGCGAAACGCTCTGATTACGCCTACATACTCTTCACCTCCGGTTCGACCGGAAAGCCTAAGGGTGTGCCGATAGCGGTGGAGAACGTCGAGAACCTCGAGCGTGAATTCGGAAGATTTGTCGACGAAAGCGGCGAAGAAAAGGTCATTCTCAACCAAATCAGCTACTCTTTCGACGTGTCGGTCGTGTCGGTATGGCTGGGCATGAGCCGAGGTATGACGCTGTACACGATAGACCACGAAATGGTCGAAAATCTCGGCGAATTGTTTGAAAATCTCGAAAAATCGGGCGTTTCGGTCTGGGTTTCGACGCCGTCGTTTGCCGAGATGTGCACGCCGTCGGAGAAGTTCGACGCGTCGCTGATGCCGAAGCTCGAGAAGTTCATATTCTGCGGAGAAGTGCTCACACATAAGCTGGTAGACCGGCTTTTTGAGAGTTTCCCGCAGGCAAAAGTTATCAATACATATGGTCCGACCGAGGCGACTGTGCTCGTGACCGCGTCCGAAATAACCGCTGAGATGGCGGCGGACGAGCTCCAGATACCGATAGGAGAACCGCTCGGCGAGGTGCGCTTCCGCATCGTCGACGAGGAGGGCAAAGAAGTGCCGGAGGGTGAGCAGGGCGAGCTGCTGATACTCTCGAGGAGCGTCGGACCGGGCTACTTCGGGCGTCCCGACCTGACCGCGAAGTCGTTCTTCTTCGACGACGCGACCGGGCGCAGGGGATACCGCACCGGCGACGCAGCCTTCCGCCACGGCAATCTCTACTACTACTGCAGACGGCTGGACAACCAGATAAAGCTAAACGGATTCCGCGTCGAGATCGAGGACGTGGAAAACAACCTCGTAAAAGTCGAAAACATCTCGCGCGCGGCGGTTTTGCCGGTGTATGACGGCGAAAAGGTTCAGTCGCTCGCGGCATTCGTGCTGCTCGAGAAGCCGGACGGTCTGACAAACCTCAAGCGGTCGATAAAGATAAAAGAGGCGCTGCGTGAGTTTTTGCCGAGCTACATGGTGCCTCGAAAGATAACTGCGGTCGAGTCGTTCCCGCTGAACACCAACGGAAAAGTTGACCGCAAAAAGCTGAAAGAACTGCTGTAAGACGAGTTTTTGGAGGATTTATGAATCTTTACGACGGATTGCTTTTCTTCATCGTTCTTGCGGCGGTGCTCGTCGGAGCGGTGATACTCGGGCTGTGCGAGGTGCGGCTCAAGTGGTACGGGCTGGTCGCGACGGTCGCGATACTGCTCTGCGTGTTCGACAGTTGGCAGTCGAAGGCGTGTCTCGCGGGGTTCTACATACTCGAGCTGCTCTGCGTACAAATCTACCTGCAAGTGCATGAAAAGTGCGGCAAACGCCCGATTTTGTGGCTGTTTTTGCTCATTTCGCTCGCGCCGCTGACGATGGTGAAATTGCAGCCGTTCGTCGGCGCGCTCGGCTTCTTCCGACTGGTCGGAGTCAGCTACATGACCTTCCGCTCTGTGCAGGTGCTGATAGAGATATACGATGGGCTGATAAAAGAGGTCAAAATCGCCGATTTCAGCTATTTTCTGCTGTTTTTCCCGTCGGTAAGTTCCGGACCTATCGATCGCTACCGCCGATTTGTCACCGATCTCGAGCAGAAGCCGTCGCGCGACGAGTACGCCGAGATGGCGCGTCGCGGTATCTGGAAGCTGATGTTCGGCACGCTGATGAACTTCGGGATCGGCAACTTTATCTACGCAAACTGGCTCGCTGTCCTGCCCGAATCGGGGTTTGCGGCAACGATTTCATATATGTACGGCTACACCTTCTTCCTGTTCTTCAACTTCGCGGGATACAGCCTGATGGCGGTGGGAACGGCGTACATTTTGGGCATAAAAATGCCGGATAACTTCAATTTGCCCTTCCTCAGCGTCGATATGAAGGACTTTTGGTCGCGTTGGCACATATCGCTTTCAACCTGGCTTCGCGACTACGTCTACACCCGATTCTGCGCCGCCGCGCTCAAGGGTGAGTGGTTCAAAGACCGCCGCACCTGCTCGTACATCGGCTACGTAATAACGATGATGACGATGGGCGTGTGGCACGGACTGACGCCGGCGTACCTCATCTACGGCGCGTACCACGGCGCTCTGATGTGCGTAAACGATCTGCTCGACACGCGCTGGAAACGCTTCAAAAAAATCAAGAAAAGCGCGGTCGGACAGACAGTTTTGGTGCTTATCACGTTCCATCTGTTCAGTTTCGGCTTGCTGATCTTCAGCGGCCGCATTATATAACGAGGTGATATTTATGAAGGAAAAAATCATGGCGATTCTCGAGGACATCTGCGGCGCGGAGCCGGGCGAACTGGAGGCGGACACCGAGTTGTTCGAGGAGGGCATCCTCGACTCGTTCGGCGTGATAAGCCTGTTTGTCGAGGTGGAGAAGCAGTTGGGCGTGAAGCTCGAGCCGACCGAGCTTGAGCGCAGCCAGCTCGCGACGCCGGCAATGATAATCGCGGAAGTGGAGAAGCGGGCGTGAAGAAGCTGCTGATAACTATCGCCTCGAGCCTGCTCGTCGTGACGGTCACGCTCGGCATAATCGGCTTGCGCGCGAACGGCTTTAGCGATGGCTACGCTGCCCTGCCGACGAATCTCTGCGCGTCGACCGACATACAAAAGATAACCGGATGCGCGCTGACCGAGCAGTACGCCTCGAATGGAGCGAGCGACGAGCGGAGCAGGTATTTCGATGTAGTCACCGTCTACGGCTCGAGTGAGCTGCGCACGACCGATATCCCGACCCATCCGTCCAACTTCTTCGAGGGCGAGAATCTGCGGGCGTTCAAGGTGAACCTTGTCGGTCGCGGAAGCTGCCAGTCGCTGATACACGCGCTGTCGATAGCGGCGTGCGGCGACACGCTCTCGGGCAGGAAGGTGGTGCTCATCACTTCGCCGCAGTCGTTTGTGGAGGGCGGAATCGAGCCGGATATGTTCAAGGCGAACTTCTCCGAGCAGCAGTATCTCGCGCTGATGGGCGACGAGAGCATACCCGAGGAGATGAAGCAGCGGTTCTCCGCGCGGGTGGACGAGCTTCTCGACGAGTACGCCGCCGCGACAGGTACAAAGCGGGAGAACACCGCCGCGTCGATGCTCGCGTCCGCCACTGTCGACGGCAATGACCTGATGTGCGCGGCAATCGCGCCGTACACCACCGCGTCCGAGTGGCTGCTCGATACAAAGGACAGCGCGTCGGCAAAGCGGATGATAGACGAGGCGCGAGAGGAGCAGCCGTTCATCAGTTTTGACGGTTGGAACGGGCAGAGTCCCGCGAGCATCGACTGGGACGCCGAGACGGATAAGGCGGTCGCCGAGGCGGAAGCCGCCACCGACAACAACGAATTCGGCATACTAAACGACTACTACACGACCTACATCGGGCGCAAACTCGCGCAGCAGAAGGATAAGGACGCCGACCTCAGCTACTCGGTGTCGAAGGAGTACGACGACCTGCGGCTGCTGCTCGACGTGTGCAGGCTGAAGGGGATAGAGCCGCTGTTCGTCCACGTCCCGCTGCACGGCGACTGGTCGGACTACACCGGATTTACCGCCGAGCGCCGCGCTGAATACTACGAGAATGTGCGCGAAATCGTCTCTCAGTATGAAAACGTGACGCTTCTCGACCTGACAGGTTACGAATATGAGGAATATTTCCTCTGCGACATAATGCATCTCGGATGGAAGGGGTGGCTCGAAGTTGATAAAGCGCTTGTCGAGTATTATAACGCGGATTAAGGACTTCTGCTATAATCAGACGATAATTTATGCACTGATGATGGGGGCGATTGCCGCGGCACTGCTCTTCGCGTGGGTGCTGAGCGACGGCGAGTCGGTCGCGTTCGTGTATAACGAGTTTTAAGGGAGAAAAGTATGGCAAAGTTTAACAGAAAGCCGCTTGAGAAGCAGAATGTCATACCTAAGTTCAAAATTATCGTGCTCATCCCGATAATCGCCTACCTGCTGCTCGCGATATGGTTCTGGGGCAACGAGCTTGTCAGCTTCTGGCTGCTCATCGGGCTTGCGGCGGTAGAGATGGCGATCTGCCTGACCGACGCGCTTCTTCGCAAGAAGCGGGGCATGCGGATGGACAGGGGAGACGCGATGATAGTCGGCGCGGGCGTGGTCGTGATAGTGTATATGATTTACCGAATCGTTACACTGTGAAAACGCGTGATTTAGCGCGAAAATCGAAGCAAAAGCGAGATTAATATATGTTGGGTAATTTGATTTACCTGAGTTTGAGCGAGAAAGGTAAATTTGAGGTTTGCCTATTTCCGCAAATTTGGATATAATTATATCGTCTCGAGGGACAGAAAACAAACTGAAAAGAGGTAAAACAGTATGCAATTTCTCATAGCTGCGGGCATAGCGGTGGTAGTTCTGTTCATCGCGCTCGGCTTCCGCAAAGTGGACGGCGTCACCAAGTTTAAGTGCAGCGCACGCCAGGGATTGGCGCTTTTCGGACTGCTCATCGCGCTTTTCGGATGCTATACCGTCGTTCCGGCGAACAATGTCGGCATAATCTACTCGCCGTTCACCGGAGTGAGCGAGGACACACTGCCCGAGGGACTGCGCATCAAAAGCCCGTTTGACACGGTGTATCTGATGTCGACCGAGGTCCAGACGCAGACGCTCAAGGGAGTGTCCGGTCAGACGAAGGACGCGCAGTATATCAACATCGACGTGGACATAAAGTATCGAGTGGACACGCAGCACGCGTTCCAGATTTTCAAGCAGTTCCGCACGCTGGACAACATGAACTCGTCGCTCATAGCACCGACCGTTCAGCGCTCGATAGAGACGATAACCACGCAGTATAACGTCATCGACGTGCTCGGCGAGTCGCGAAACGAGGTCTACTCCAAGATAGAGCACGACCTGAGCGAGCGCCTGGGACAGAACGGCGTCAGCTTCTACTCGATAACCTTCACCGACACCGACGCGGGCGACGAGATAGAGGAAGCCATACGCGCCGAGGCTGTCGCGAAGAAGGCTGTCGAGACCGCCGAGCAGGAGCGCCTGCGCATCGAGATAGAGGCGCAGCAGCGTGTCATCCTCGCGCAGGCGGATCAGGACAAGGCGACCATCGACGCGCAGACAAAGGTCATAGAGGCGCAGGCGGAGGCTGAGGCAAACCGCCTGATAGCCGAATCGGTGACCGAGCAGCTCATCGCCCTTCGCGAGATGGAGGCGCGCATGGAGCACGGCTGGGTGACCGTACAGGGCGGAAGCGCCATCGTGGACACGCGCGGCACGTCGAGCGGCACGAGCAGCTACGATCTGCCGACGACGGTGCCCACGCCGACGCCGACTGCCACCCCGGTAGGGTAAAACGATAAAATCAAAACCGCTGAGGAGCTTACTCCCCAGCGGTTTTTTGTATGCGGCGCGATTACTTGCAGCCGCAGTCGTCCTTCGGCATATCGCAGTCGTTCGGGCGTACAGGCGGGAAGAACTCGTCGGTCGGGAAGCAGATGCGCGCGAACAGGTCGCACGGATTCTCGTCCGAGTTAGAGACGCACTCGCGGCTGGGCATGCAGAAGTCGAACGCCGGCATGAGCAGCTGGCTGTCCCGCTCGAGACGGATGATGCTGAACTGACCGAGCGTCACATACAGGCGCTTCTCGCCGTCGGTGGTGACGACCTCGTCGCAGAAGCAGTCACATATCATCTGCGGAACTTCGCAGCAGCCGCAGTCGGTGAAGGTGCAGCTGCAGCTTTCGACCAGCTTCATGTCGAGCACGATAGGCTCGACCGTCTCAACAACGGCGGTGGGCATGTTCGAGTGCAGCATCTTCTGCTCGTCAAGCGCGCCGGGCGCCGTCTTCGAGCTGAAGATCTTGGCGTTGCCCTCGCTGCCGAAGAGTATGACGCGCTTATCGAAGGTCGCGAGTCCGGTTATCTCGGTCGGACGGCTGACCCCGCAGAACGCGTCAGCGGTTATGCGGTAGAAGTACTTCACATCCACCGTGTAGAAACCGCGGTTGAAGGTGACCGGCTCGACGTCGATGTAGACCCAGAGAAGCTCCGCCGAGCGCGGCTTTACGTTGACCGCGCGGTCGACGACGCACTGGCTCTCTCGGGTCAGCCATACGCGCAGGTTCTCCTCGCAGTCCTTGTCCTTGCAGCTGTCATAAACTTTCTTTGTGTGTACGCATACGGTCTCGGACGCGCCTTTGCCACAGCCGTTGTCCGGCGGGCACGGGCAGCCGAGCGGTTTGCAGATATTGTTCTGCCCCATATCAGTGCCTCCAAAGCATGGATTTCGAGAGATAATACCCTCAGGCACATTCTATGCGGGGGTGAAAAAAGGGTGAGCTTAACGCCCACCCTTTTGAGTATCGAAACGAGATCACTTGGTGCTCTCGAAGAACGCCTTGATACCTTTGTAGGTCATGTAGAGGTCGAGCTTGGAGATTATCTCCCATGGCGAGTGCATTCCGAGCACCGGAACGCCCGAGTCGATGGTGTCGATGTTGCGGTTAGCCATTATGCCGGCTATCGTTCCGCCGCCGCCCGCGTCCACCGCGCCGAGAGGCGCCATCTGCCACACAACATCCGCGTCGTCGAGGATGGCGCGCACGCGCGCGACAAGCTCGGCAGCCGCGTCGGACGCACCGCTCTTGCCGCGCGAGCCGGTGTACTTGGTTATGCCCATGCCGTAGTTCAGGAATGCCGAGTTGTGGCGCTCGAACGGACCGGACCAGGTCGGGTCGTACGCCGCGGCGACATCGTTGGAGAGGCAGACGCTGTTCTCGTAGCAGACACGGAGCGGCACGCCGAAGCTGTCGCAGATGTCCTCCATAAAGGTGTCGAAGCAGGCGGAGTGCATTCCGCTGACGCCGGTCGAGCCGACCTCCTCCTTGTCGCAGAGCAGCACCACCGAGGTCTGCTCGGGCGCGCCGGAGAGGTCGAGCAGGGCGCGGAGGGCGTCGTAGCCGCAGACGCGGTCGTCGTGACCGTAGGCGCCGATGAGGCTGCGGTCGAATCCGACGTCGCGCGAGTTCATCGCGGGCACGAGCGACAGCTCAGCCGAGTGCAGGTCAGCCTCGACGATGCCGTACTTCTCGTGAAGAATATTCATCACCGCGAGCTTGACGCGGTCGGAACCGTCGTCGTCCTGCGCGGGCTCGGTGCCGAGTATCACGTTGAGGTTCTCGCCGGGGATAGCCTCGGCAAGCGGCTTCTTCATCTGCTCGCCCGAGAGATGGATGAGTATGTCGCTTATCACGAGCACCGGCTCGCTCGGGTCTGCTCCGAAGGCGACCTTTACGACGGTGCCGTCCTTCTTTGCGACCACGCCGTGCAGCTCGAGCGGCATGTTCAGCCAGTAGAACTTCTTGATGCCGCCGTAGTAGTGGGTCTTGAAGTAGGCTATCTCGGTGTCCTCGTAGAGCGGGCTGGTTTTGAGGTCGAGACGCGGGCAGTCGACGTGCGCGCCGGCGATGCGAACGCCCTCGGCGGGGGAGCGCTTGCCGATGGTCGCGAGCATCAGCGCCTTGCCGCGGTTGTTGACATACACCTTGTCGCCGGCGGCGAGCTTCATGCCGCGCTTGTACTCGACAAAGCCGTGCGCCTTCGCAAGCTCGATGGAGGTGTCCACCGTCTCGCGCTCGGTCTTGGAGCGGTCGATATAGACGCGGTAGGCGTCCGCGAACTTGTACATCTCGCCGCGATCCTTGTCGGATATGCGGTCAAAGCCATTCTTTTTTGCCTCAAGGAACTCGCGTGCGGGGGATTTCTTGTCTGCCATTTTGAAAAAACTTCCTTTCTCAGTTTTCTTCAGTTTTCTGCCGTTTTTCGGGATCTTTCGGCAGTATCTTACCGTTTACCAGATTGTCGTAGAAGCCGATTGTCTTGTCCTGTATCGAGCCGTCGTCGACCGGATTGGATATCAGATAGTCGCAGTTTTCGCGATAGAAGTCCTCGTCCGGCTGCGCGTCTATGCGCTCGATCGCCTTCTCGCGAGTGATGCCGTCGCGCTTCATGATTCGGCGCATACGAACTTCGCGGGGCGCGGTGACACCGACCACCAGGTCGCATATGCGGTCGAGTCCGCTCTCGAACAGCAGTATCGCGTCGATGACCGCCATAGGAGCGCCGTTGCGCTTGCCGCGTTCGAGCAGCCGCTCGATGTCCTTGATTATGTGATAGTGCGTTATGTCGGTGAGCGTCTTCATCCGCTCCTCGTCGTAGTAGACGATATGTCCGAGCGCGCGGCGGTCAAGCTCTCCGTCCGCAAAAGCGGTGGGGAACTCGGCTGTCAGCTTGTCGAGCATCTCTTTGTCGTAGCGCAGCAGCCGATGGTAGACCTCGTCCGCGTCGATGGCAAAGCAGCCCAGCCGCTCCATCATGCGAAGCACCGAAGTTTTGCCGCATCCGGTGCCGCCGGTTATACCTATGACCCTCATGACTCTCCCTCCAAACCTTTATTTGGTCAATCTACCGATATTATACTAAATCCCGCAGCTTTTTTCAAGCGGTTTGCCACAGCCAGACCTATACCTTTTTCCTCCGGGCACTGGGAGTATATCTGCTCGACCGGAAGGCAGTCGAATGAGCGCAGTATGCGGAACAGCCGCTTCGCCTGTTCCTCCGGATGGCTTGAGTGCCCGAATCCGCGCACATACGGCGTCTCGGTTATGCGGAAGAAGTACTCGTCGAAGCATATCACGCCGTCGTTCGGTCCGGCAAGCTCCATTATCCGCTTTATCGTCTTTTCGGGATCGCCTACTACCAGCGTCATCGGAGCTTTAGGCGCGTAGTGGCGGTATTTCATGCCTGGTGCCAGGGGTTTTTCGTTGTCGCCCAGCTTCTCGCGCACCGCCTTGTCAACTTCGACCTTTCCGAGAAGACTCTCGAGCTGCTCGAGCGATATTCCGCCCGGACGGAGCAGCTTTGGCGTGCCGCCCGCAAGTGAAACTATCGTGCTCTCCACGCCCACGCCGCTGCGGCCGCCGTCGAGCACCGCCTCAATCCTGCCACACATGTCGTCGTAGACGTGCATCGCGGTGGTGGGGGACGGCTTGCCCGAACTGTTCGCGCTCGGCGCGGCTATCGGAACGCCGCTCGCCTTTATCAGCGCGAGGGCGATGTCGTTTGCGGGAAGGCGCACTCCGACGGTCGGAAGCCCCGCCGTGACCTCCTTGGGAACGCTGGGCGCTGCGGGGAGGATGATGGTCAGCGGTCCCGGCCAGAAGGCTTTCGCCAGCGCCTCCGCCTCGGGGGGAAGCGCGGACACCAGCCGCCGTATCTCCTCGAACTCGGAGATATGCGCGATGAGCGGGTTGTCCGCCGGACGCCCCTTGGCGGCGAATATGCGTTTCACCGCGTCCGGGTCAAGAGCATTTGCGCCCAGTCCGTACACCGTCTCGGTGGGGAAGGCGACAAGACCGCCCGAGCGTATTATCTCGGCGGCTTCCGATATTCGCGGGTCGCTTTCGCCGTTGATATGCGCAAAAAACTGTGTCTGCATACTTTAACCCTCTGCGTTCTTGAGCTTTTCGGCGCGGTCGGCTGTGACGAGTGCGTCGATGAGCTCATCCATGTCGCCGCCGAGTATCGCTTCGAGTTTGTACAGCGAAAGCCCGATGCGGTGGTCGGTCACGCGTCCCTGCGGAAAGTTGTAGGTGCGTATGCGCTCCGAGCGGTCGCCCGTTCCGACCTGACTCTTGCGCTCCGCCGCAATAGCCGCCGACTGCTCGCTCTGAAGCTTGTCGTAAAGCCGCGAGCGGAGTATTCGCATGGCGCGCTCCTTGTTCTTGTGCTGGCTGCGCTCGTCCTGGCACTCGACGACAAGTCCGGTGGGCAGGTGGGTTATGCGTATCGCGCTCTCGGTCTTGTTGACGTGCTGACCGCCCGCGCCGCTCGAACGGTAGGTGTCTATCTGAAGGTCGGCGGGGTTTATCTCAAGCTCGACCTCCTCGGCTTCGGGAAGCACCGCGACGGTGACGGTGGAGGTGTGGATGCGTCCCGACGACTCGGTGTCCGGCACTCGCTGAACGCGATGGACGCCGCTCTCGAACTTGAGCCGCGAGTACGCGCCCGCGCCGTCGATGACGAAACTTATCTCCTTGCAGCCGCCAAGCTCGGTCTCGTTGAGGTTCACGACCTCGACCTTCCAGCGGCGCGACTCGGCGTACATCGAGTACATGCGGTAGAGGTCGGCGGCAAACAGCGCAGCCTCCTCGCCGCCCGCGCCGCCGCGTATCTCGACGATGACGTTCTTGTCGTCGTTCGGGTCCTGGGGAAGAAGCAGTATCTTCAGGTCGCTTTCCAACCGCTCGATATCCGCCTTCGACTCGGACAACTGCTCACGGGCGAGGTCGTAGAGGTCGGTCTCGCCGGACGACAGCAGCTCCTCCGCCTCGTCGCGCGCCGACACAGCCCGCTTGTACTCGCGGAAGGCGGCGACTATCGGCTCGAGCCGCTTCTGCTCGCGCGCTATCTCGGCGGAGCGGGATGGGTCGGAGTAGACCGAGGGGGAGAGAATCTCCTCGGCAAGCTCCTCAAACCGCTTTTCGATTTCACTCAGGCGTTCAAACATTTGCAGCCTCCGAATTTATGCGAATAGATAGGTGAAAAATACCTTTGCGAGCGAGAAATACTCGCGCACGGTGTAGCAGAGCGACAGGTCGGCGCGCGGAGTGGGTGCGCACACGGCGACCGCGTCAAAGCCCTCTTTTTCGGCGATGATCCGCGCGCGGTAGAGGTGGAAGTCGTTGGATAGCACCGCGACCTTCGAGCCGTCGGGTATGAGAGCGAGCGAGAAGCGGATGTTTTCGATGGTGTCCGCCGACCTCTCCTCAAGTATCATACGCTCGGACGCTATGCCGTGAGCCGCCAGCGCGCGACGCATAGCCTCCGCCTCGCTTATGTCCTCGCCGGGACCCTGTTTGCCGCTGAGCACGGCTGTCGTGTTCGGATTGCGGTCGAGGTAGTCGATGGCTACGTCGATGCGCGACTGGAGCATGAGCGACGGCGTCTCGCCGTCCACGCCGCATCCGAGCACAATGATGTAGTCGGCGCCGTCGGCGTTCGGGTCGGTGCGGTCGCCGGTGAGTACCAGACATTCGATGACTATGAAGCTGATGAGACCGACGAAAAACGCGATGCGAATGAGCCATATCAGCACCGTCGCGAGCTCTATCATAACTCCGGCGGCAAGCGCGCGGCGAAGTCCGTAGTAGACAAAGCAGGCGGCGGAAAGGCAGAGCAGCACCTCTGCCAGGAACACCAACAGCGGCGCAAACAGGAAGATCGCCGCCGCGAGCAGGACGAACACCAGTCCCAGTCCGAAGAAGAAGGAAGGCTTTATTATTCCCTCGCGAGTGCCGCGATAACTTGAGCGGTACATTTTAGACCTCCGAAACCAAATAATTGATATATAATTATAGCACTTTCGTTTGCAAGGTGCAAGCGTCAGCAGGTCGCGAAACGCCTTATTTTGCCGCTTTTGGCAAGTTTTTCTGGACGGCACGCGAAAAGTGTGGTATCCTTGACGGAGAACGTGAAAGGAAATGAGACGATGATAGAGAAGATAAAGGCATTTATAAAGAGCGAAAAGTTTTGGAAGCTGGTGCGCTACGGCGTGGTCGGCGTGTGCACTACGGCGGTCAACTACGTCCTGTTCTGGCTGCTCTGCTACAAGCTGGGCGTCGAGCTGAATGTCGCAAACGCGATAGCCATTGTGGCGTCGGTCGTGTTCGCGTATATTACGAACAAGCTGTTTGTGTTCCGCAGTCATGTCAGCGGGGCGGGAGCACTCGCGCGCGAGGCGGTGAGCTTCTTTGCCAGCCGAGCGTTCACGGCGGTGCTCGAGTGGGCGGTGATGTTCGCCGTCGACAAGTTTGTCGGGCTTGAGGACTCGCTGTGGGGCATGGTCACCAAGGTCGCGATAAACGTGGTGGTGCTCATCCTCAACTTCGTGTTCTCGCAGTTCTTCGTGTTCAAGGGGGATAAGAAGTAGCAACAGCGCGTTGCTTTACTGTTGTCTATGTGTGTGATATACTCGCTTCAGAGGTGAGAAACATGGATACAAAAGAAGTAATACTTTCGCAGCGCACTCGGCTCGGACTCTCGCAGGAGCAGCTCGCGGAGAAGGTTATGACCACACGCCAGGCGGTTTCGCGGTGGGAAAACGGCGATACCCTGCCGAACACCGAGTCGCTGAAACTGCTGTCCGCGCTGTTCGACGTGTCGATAAACACGCTGCTCGGCTCGCCGCGAAAGCTGTTCTGCCAGTGCTGCGGAATGCCGCTCGACGACGAGTGCATGAGCCGCGAACCGAGCGGCGAGTTCAACGAGGACTACTGCAAGTGGTGCTACGCCGACGGAAAGTTCATCTACACGTCGATAGACGAGCTTATCGATTATCTTGTCGCGCACGTTCCGCACGGATACCCCGACGAGCAGACGGCGCGGGACGGTTTCCGCGGTGAGCTGATGAAGCTCGGTCACTGGAAGGAGTAAGCATGGCAAAGAACGACAACGCCCACTCGCTGCGGCTTACGCAGAGCCTTGCAAAGCACGTCGGCGCGGAAGCGGCTGCCGAGTTTGAGGCAAAGCTCCCGCTGTCCAAGAGCGCGGATTTTGAAAAGAAGTTCGAGTGGGCAAAGAATGTATGCGACTACCTCGAAGAACGGTTCGACCCCGACACGATAGCCGCAGTCCGGCACGACTGTCGATGCAACGACGGAAAGTCGAACGCCGCCAAGCTGATGAAATATCTGAACAAATCGGCGAGCATCGCGGAGTTTGTAGAGGTGTTCAATCGCGGGGAGACGTTCGCACGACTTGAATACATATCGGAGCACAAGCTGCTGTTCTGCTATCCGGAATGCTACTGTTCCTGCGTCAAGCGAGCGCCGGAGAAGGTCTCCGAGACATGGTGCCTGTGCACGCTCGGCAACGCGGAGGGGATATTCCGCGAGCTGTTCGGGGACAGTGTGCGTGTGCGGCTGCTGGCCAGCATAAAGCGGGGCGGCAGCGAGTGCGTGATAGAAGTCGAGTGGTAAAACAGCGGTGAACTGATGAAGCTCGACCACTGGAAGGAGTAAGCATGAAGTATAGGCTCGCGATATTCGATTTGGACGGTACGCTGCTGGACACATTGCAGGACCTGGCAAACAGCCTGAACTACGCGCTGAAAAACGCCGGCTTTCCGCAGCGAAGCATCGACGAGGTGAGGCGCTTTGTGGGAAACGGAATACGGAAGCTCATAGAGCGCGGCGTGCCTGCGGGGACATCGGAGGAGGAGACGGAGCGTGTCCTTGCCGACTTCATGGAGCACTACAAGGCGCATTGTTCGGACAGCACGCGACCGTACGACGGCATCGACGAACTGCTCGACGCGCTCAAAGAGGGGGAATACCTGACGGCGGTCGTGTCCAACAAGGCGGACTCAGCCGTCAAGATTCTGTGTGAGAAGTATTTTTCGGGAAAATTTGACGCCGTCGTCGGAGAGAGACAGGGCGTGAGGAAGAAACCGGCGCCGGACACGGTGAACAGCGTGCTCGCGCAGCTTGGGATCGACCGCGAAGACGCCGTGTATATCGGGGATTCGGAAGTGGATGTCGAGACGGCGAGGAACGCGGGCATGGACTGCATCTCGGTTGAATGGGGATTTCGCAGCAGAGCGGAGCTTGTTCGGGCGGGGGCGGCGAAGATAATATCGCGTCCGTCGGAGATACTGGGCGAGGTTTAGGGCGTAAACAAAAGAGCCGATGCGGTTTGCATCGGCTCTTTTCGTATGCTTTTCAGACTTACTTCGCGACGACTTTCTTGAGATGAGCGAAGCGGGGCAGTCCGTTCTCCTTGGGGAGCTTGGTCTCGCCCTGAACCAGCGGCAGTGCGTAGTCGACGAAGCCCTTGGTAACGCCGTTACCCTCGGCGTTTATCCACTCCTGCGGGACCTTCTTCTCGTAGTTCGCGACCGAGGTCAGCTCGAAGAGCTTCGGCTGGCACTTGTAGCCGTTGGTGCGGTCGCACTCGAAGCCGACCATCTTGTCGGTGATACCCTCGACAGCCTTCTCGACGGCGGTCTTGCCGCTCATGAAGCTCTCCTCGATATCGGTAAGCGACGCGCAGTGGGCAGCGCAGCGCTGGAGCAGGCTGAGCTCTATGCCGCGAACCTTCGCGCCGGTCTTCTCCTTGACGATGTTCGCGAGCATGGCAGCCAGTCCGCCGAGCTGAGCGTGACCGAAGCCGTCGGTGGCGGCGGTCTTAGCCTCGCTGACGAAGCTGCCGTCGGCGTAGTGGATGCCCTCGCTGACCGCGACAAGGCACTTGCCGGTGGTGTTGTAGATGCGGGTGACATCGGCGAGGAACTTGTCCATGTCGAAGTCGCGCTCGGGCAGGTAGATGAGGTCGGGACCCGCGCCGGCGTAGTTTGCAAGCTCGGCGGCGGCGGTCAGCCATCCGGCGTGACGACCCATGCACTCGACTATCGTGACCATGCCGGTGTCATAGACGTGCGCGTCATGATAGACCTCCATGAACGAGGTGGCGATGTACTTCGCCGCCGACGCGAAACCGGGGCAGTGGTCGGTGCCGAACAGGTCGTTGTCGATGGTCTTCGGGATGCCCATGATGCGGCACTCGTAGCCCGCCTTCATCATGTACTTCGAGATCTTGTTGCAGGTGTCCATCGAGTCGTTGCCGCCGTTGTAGAAGAAATAGCGGACGTTGTACTTCTTGAATATCTCGAGGATGCGCTTATAGTCGGTGTCGTCGACATCCGGATCGGCTATCTTGTAGCGGCAGGAGCCGAGCGCCGAGGACGGGGTGTACTTGAGCAGCTCGAGCTCGTGCGCGTCCTCCTCGTCCATGATGTAGAGCTTGTCGTCGAGCACGCCCTTTATGCCGTTCGCCGCGCCGTAGACCTTGGTGATCGACGGGCAGTCGAGCGCGGTGCGGATGGCACCGTACGCCGACGCGTTGATGACCGACGAAGGACCGCCGGACTGACCGATTATTGCTGCGCCTTTGAGTTCAGACATATTGTTACCTCCCGAAAAATCATAAAATGGATGTTTGTCCATACATTGGTTATTATACTACACAAATCGGTGGATTGCAATATGTCGTCTGCCTTATTTTGCAATGGACAAATGTTTGGAGAAGTGATAAAATACAGTTGAGAAACCATAAGGAAGGAGATTTCGGCATGACCGAGCGCACGATACTGCACTGCGACCTCAATTCGTTCTACGCGTCGGTGGAGAGCATCGGCAAGCCGGAGCTCAAGAAGGTGCCGATGGCGGTCTGCGGCAGTCCGGAGAACAGGCACGGGATAATCCTCGCGAAAAACGAGCTTGCGAAGGGATTCGGCATAAAGACCGCCGAGACGGTGTGGCAGGCGAAGAAGAAGTGCCCAGAGTTGGTGCTTGTCCCGCCGCACCACGACAGGTACAGCGAGATTTCCAAGGCGGTGAACGCTGTGTATCTCGAGTACACCGACCTGGTCGAGCCGTTCGGCATAGACGAGAGCTGGCTGGACGTAGGCGGCAGCCGCGAGCTGTTCGGCGACGGAGTGACCATAGCAAACGAGCTGCGCGAGCGGATGAAGCGCGAGTTTGACCTGACTATTTCGGTCGGGGTGAGCTTCTGCAAGGTGTTCGCAAAGCTGGGCAGCGACCTGAAGAAGCCGGACGCGACCAGCGTGATAAGCCGCGAGAACTTCAGGGAGGTAGCTTGGAGACTTCCTGCGAGCGACATGCTGTTCGTCGGCAAGCGCACCGCCGAGACGCTGCTTCGGTTCAACATAAAGACGATAGGCGACCTCGCCGCCGCGTCGCCCGAGCTGCTTGAGCACGCGCTCGGCAAGATGGGACGGCAGATATGCGAGTACGCGCGGGGGGATGACCGCTCGCCGGTGCGGCGGTACGACGAGCAGGAGGAAATAAAGTCGATAGGAAACAGCATAACCTTTCGACGCGACCTTGTGGGGGAGGCGGATCTTCGCGCGGGACTGCTGCGGCTCAGCGATCAGGTCGCGGGACGGCTTCGCAAGCATGGGTTCAAATGCGGCTCGGTGCAGGTGCAGATACGCAGCCCCGAGTTCAAGAACATCACCCGCCAGCGACGGCTGGAGCGACCGACCGACATCGGCAAGGAGCTGTACGACGCGGCGCTCGAGCTGGTGCGCGAAAACTGGTCGGACAAGGCGCCGGTGCGGCTGCTCGGACTCACCGGAATGGCGCTTGAGAAGTCGGACAGCGCAACCGAGCAGATAAGCCTGTTTTCCACGCCGGACGACACCCTCGAGCGGGAGAAGCGGTCGAAGCTCGAGCATACGCTCGACGAGATACGCACTAAGTTCGGCGGCGACTCGATAGGCTACGGCTCGGTGCAGTCGAGCGACATCTTCGGCGAGGAGCGGTCGGAGGAGACAGAACCCGAATAAAGTGTGGACTTTATCGGAAAGTTGTGGTAAAATAACCGCGATGCGGCAGTTTTGTACCCATATCACGCAATCGAGACGGAGGCGGAATATGCGAAGCACCGAAGAGATAACCGAACTCATACTTAAAGCGGCACGCGAGGACGACAACATTCGCGCCGTTACGATGGTCGGCTCACGCGCTAACACCGACGCCGAGCCGGACGAGTACCAAGACTACGACATAACCCTGTCGGTGCGCGACGTCTCGCCTTATTGGAACAACCTCGAGTGGGTGCGAAAGCACTTCGGCGAGCCGCTCATCGTGCAGACGCCGGAGACGATGGAGCTGCTGCCGCCGGCAAACGACGGAAACTTCGTGTTCCTCGTGATATTCGAGGACATGGTTCGGATGGACATAAACTTCGAGAGCTATCCGTATCTCGACGACGGCGAGCCTGCGGTGCTGCTGCTCGACAAGGACGGCGAGATCGAGATTTCCCGCGCGTCGGCGAAGCACTGGTGGATAAAAGAGCCGACGCGGAAGCTGCTCAGCGACTGCACAAACGAGTTCTGGTGGTGCATGAACAACGTCGGCAAGGGGATAGCGAGAAACGCGCTGCCCTACGCCATGTGGATGTGGAACGGACCGGTGCGCGACATGCTCGAAAAGATGCTAGAATGGCTGTGCGGAGCGCGCTGCGGGTTCGACCGCTCGGCGGGCAAGCACGGCAGAAATTTCCCGAAGTTCATCCCAAGCGAGTACGAGCGATACCTGAAAACCTACTGCCGCGCGGACAAAGACGACATCTGGCGCGCGATAGACGAGGGATGCAGCCTGTTTTCGGACGCGGCAAGGGAGGTCGCGGAGAAGCTCGGTTTTGAGTACAACAGCGCCGACGAGGCGGGCATGCGAAAGTTCCTCGCCTGGGTGAGAGAGCGATAATTTCGATTTAGGGGAGTTTTGGAAGATGGCAAAGTGGAGGATACAGCGCAGCTGCGAGCGCGGACCGTTTGCTCCGTCGCTGAGTCTGCGATTCTTTAACAATCCTCATACGCTCGGACGGCTGCTGCTCGCGGTCATCTTTGTGGTGTTCGCGACGACGGTCAGCCTTGGATTCATTGTGGGCAGCGGTACGGACAGCACGGTGCTCGAGGTCACGCCGCCGCCTGCCGATATATCGGCTGCGCCGACGACCGAGGTCTCTGCCGAGCCTAGCACAGAACCGTCGCCGTCACCTAGCGCGGACGTGATGGTCGCGGTCGTGAGCGCCGAGCCTTCGGTCGAGCCGAGCGTCGAACCGTCGGAAGAACCGAGCGAGGAGCCGTCAGGCGAACCTTCGGAAGAACCGAGCGAGGAGCCGTCAGGCGAACCTTCGGAAGAACCGAGCGATGAGCCTTCGACCGAGCCGAGTGAAGAACCGTCGGCCGAACCGTCGCCGAGCGCCGTGCCTTCGAGCGTGCCGAGTGCCGAGCCAAGCACTGTGCCGATAGTTGTGCCGTCCGCTCTGCCGACCGGTGGGGCGTCGGCCACACCGACACCCGCAGCGACCCCCACGCCTACACCTACACCCACGCCTACTCCGACGCCCACTCCCGCGCCGGAGAACAAGATATATCTGCCGATAATCAAGCTGCACCACTTCGTTGAGGACGGAGAGGCGTGCAACGACGAGACGATAACCCGCTCGAAGTTCGAGGAGATAATGGACACGCTCGAGGAGTACGGCTACACGACCATCTCCGCGGCGCAGCTCATCGCATGGCGCAACGGCACCGGGAAGCTGCCCGACAAGCCGGTGATGCTGTCGATAGACGACGGCTATCGCTCGAACTACTCGATAGCGTATCCGATAATCCACGCGCACAAGGGCAAGGCGATAGTCGCGACGGTCGGCTGGTCGATAGGGCGCAACACCTTCCTCAACGGGACCGATCCGATATACCCGCACTTCAGCTGGAGCGAGGCGGCGGTGATGATGTCCGACGGCGGTCTTGAGATATGCAGCCACACCTACAACATGCACGGACCGTCGCAGGAGGCGGGCGGCGAGGGGTACTATGGCGTAGGAAAGCGGTCGGGCGAGACCGACGACGAGTATTACGCGCGTATGCTCGAGGACTTCTCCAAGATGGAGTCACAGATAAAGGAAAACGTCGGGCGCACGAGCGGCGTGTTCGTCTATCCCTACGGCAAGAACGACCGCACGAGCGAGAAGGTGCTCGACGAGCTGGGCATCCCCATTTCGCTCATCACGATCGAGGGCATGAACGAGCTGAAGCAGGGCGGAAGCCTGCGCCGTCTCAAGCGCTACGACATAATGGAGGAGACCGACCTCGACGAGCTGTTCGGCTCGTGGGACGAGTATTACGAGAAATAAGGTGGGAATATGCCGCTGGATGGCGTTAAACAGCCGGAGATCATCACTTTGAGCGACGATTTTCGGCTGAGAAAGTACGACGGTCGGTTCGAGATATTCCTGCCGGGTTACCATGACCCGGTGGTCTATCAGAACTCGGAGGGAATATTCGACGAGGAAAAGAAGCCGAATCTCGCGTATGTGCGCGGAATGTGCAACTTTCTGGACAGCGTCGGTGAGCTGTACTACATCGAGGCGAGGGAGGAAGGCGGATTCATCCCGATAGGCGACGTGACGATAAAGCGGGAGAACCCGCCGATCGCGATATGGCGCGGGGAGTACCGCGGTCGCGGTTTGGGAACGATGGTGATGCGAGCGGTTTTCCGGCGTATGCAGGCACTCGGGTATGACAGGATAGTCGGTTCGACGGTGTACAAGTGGAACACGGCGTCGCAGAAGCTGCACGAAAAGCTGGGCTTTCGGCGCGTCGGCGAGACCGAGCGGGACTACATCTATGAACTTGAGATGTAAAAAAGGCGAGGACTTAGGTCCTCGCCTTTTGCTTTGGGAAAACTAGCCGAGCAGCCAGGCGATTCCGCGCGCCATCCGACCGTTTGTGTCGCGGAAGTGACCGCCGGGTTCGTGGTTGAAGACGGTGCGCTCGGCGGTGCGCTTGCACAGCTCGTACGCGTCCCTAGTGCGGTCTTCGATGGCGCTCATCAGCTCGTCGCGGGTGTTCTTCTCCTTGCCGCCGAGGCTGAAATAGACCGCGCCGCGCGGTGGGTTTTGGGTCAGATACTCGGCGAAATTCGGGTACCACAGCGAACCGGAACAGCTCGCGCAGCCGTCGGCGAGAAGTTTTGTGTGAAAGTACAGCGCCGCAAGCCCTCCGAGCGAGTATCCGACGAGATACACACGCGGCGCGCCGTCGGAACGAAGCTGCTCTATCGCGCGCTCGAGCGGCGGTATGAGGGCGTCCGCGCCGCCGGAAAAGCTGCGTATACCATCCACCTTCCACGGCGTGTAGTCGGCGTCCCAGTCGACCACGTCGAACGCCGCGAGCCGACAGGCGGGAGCGCCCGACGCGTCAAGCACCTCGCGGACTGCGGGTATCGTCTCCGCCGCGCCGCCGGCAAGCAGTATGACCGCAGGCGCGTTCGGTGTCGCGGGTTCACACATCAGTCGTTTTTCAGCCATAAAACAGCCGCCTTTGCATCGTTTTTTATATTGTAGCACATTTTGAGCGAACAATCAATAAAACCGATTTTTCGCGGAAAGACTAGTGCAGAGGTGAGAATATGAAATACTTGAAAGACAGACGTGTCGTCGTTCGCGTCGTGAGCTACACGCTTGCGCTGATACTGGTGCTCGGCGGGCTCGCGTGGGTGAACGGTGCCGAGAAGGAGAACTATCGCTGGCAGTTGGAGGCGAGCTATCAGCACTACTTCAGCGAGCTTGCGGAGGGGATGCGCGGCGTGTCGACGGCGCTGCGAAAGGGTCAGTATTCCGGCTCGCGTGTGCTCATGTCGTCGCTCGCGAGCGAGATAAGCAGGGAGGCGGCAGCGGCGAAGTCGGCAATGAGCGGACTTCCGTTTTCAAACATCGAGCTTGAAAAGACCGCCAAATTTCTCTCGCAGATAGGCGACTATTCGTATTTCCTTGCGAAGAAGGACGCGAGCGGACTTGCGATAACCGACGAGGAGCTTGAGAACATGGCGGAGCTGTCGGCGACCGCGTACTCGCTTTCGATGTCACTCGACGAACTGTATGAGTCGGTGGCGGACGGCTCTATGAGCGTGAGCTACGCGCTGGACAGCGAGCAGGACGCCGAGGCGAGGGTGAGCGGCATCGCGGCGGCTCTGAGCGAGATAGAGACGCAGTTTCCCGAGTATGCGGGACTTATCTACGACGGACCTTTCTCCGAACACATAAGTTCGCGCGAGGCGAGTTTTCTCGTTGACAAATCGGACGTGAGCGTCGAACAGGCGAGAGCTGTCGCGGCGAGCGCGGGAGGGTTCGAGCCGTCCGAGCTTAACGCGTCCGGCGAGACGGCGGGAAACCTCCCGACCTACGGTTTCTACGCCGAGAGGGACGGTGCGACCTGGTTTTTCGATGTGACCAAGCGCGGCGGCGTGCTGCTTGAGATGTACTGCTCGCGAACATCGGGCGAGCCGTCGCTCGAGCCGCAGCAGTGCGTTGATAAGGCGAAGTCGTGGCTGGGCGGTTCGGGATTCGGCAGCCTTGTCGAGAGCTACTACTATGAGGAGGACGGCGTGGTGACGATAAACTTTGCCGCGAGCGCCGACGATGTCATATGCTATCCTGACCTGATAAAGGTGTCGGTCGCGGCGGATAACGGCGAGATAATCGGCTTTGAGTCGCGCGGGTATATCATGAACCACCATGACCGCACTATTGAAGAACCGGATATAACCGTAGATGAAGCGCGTGAAATGCTGCGCGACGGTCTGACGATTGAGAGCGAGCGCCCGGCTGTAATTCCGACGGCGGGCGAGTATGAGGTGCTATGCTATGAATTTCTGTGCAGCGGCGCGACCGGCGAGCGTGCTCTGATATATCTGAACGCCGCCACCGGCGTGGAGGAGCAGATACTGATACTGGTCGAAAGTGAATACGGAACGCTGACGATTTGAGAATATCCGTGCCACCCTCGGGCAATACTGCTAGATAGTAGAAGAACCGAGGAGGCACGGACGGATGGGAACCAAGGTCGAGATATGCGGTGTGAACACCTCAAAGCTGAAAGTGCTGTCGGGCGAGGAGACCGATCGCCTTCTGCGGCAGGCAAAGGACGGCGATCGCTCTGCGCGTGAGCAGCTGATATCCGGCAATCTGCGGCTGGTGCTGTCGGTGATACAGAAGTTCACCAACCGCGGCGAGAACGTGGACGATCTGTTTCAGGTGGGGTGCATCGGGCTGATAAAGGCGATAGATAACTTTGACGTGAACCTGGGCGTGAGGTTTTCGACCTACGGCGTGCCGATGATAATCGGCGAGATCCGCCGGTATCTCAGAGACAATTCGGCGATACGGGTCAGCCGCTCGCTGCGCGACACTGCGTATAAGGTGCTGTCCGCGCGCGAACGGCTCCAGAACTTGGGCGGACGCGAGCCGACCGTCGAGGAGATAGCGAAGGAGCTTGAGATACCGCGCGAGGACGTTGTGTTTGCGATGGACGCGATAGTCGACCCGGTGTCGCTGTACGAGCCGGTCTACTCGGACGGCGGTGACGCGATATGCGTGATGGATCAGGTGCGGGACACGAAGAACACCGACGAGAGCTGGACCGAGCACATCGCTCTCGGCGAGGCGGTGCAGAAGCTGGGCGAGCGCGAGCGGACGATACTCGCGATGCGGTTTTACGACGGCAAGACACAGATGGAGGTCGCGCGCGAGATAGGAATATCGCAGGCGCAGGTGTCCCGTCTGGAGAAGAACGCGATAACGCAGATGAGAAAATATCTGTGAAAGGCAGGGGGCTTGCGCTCCCTGTTTTGCTTGCGGGAGAAGGAAAGCCGCGGTGTCGAGGGATGGGGGACGGAGACGAATAAAAAGGGGTTGACAGCACATATAAAATGTGATATTATCTAATCACAAAGGATAGCGCGGAGTGGAGCAGTCCGGTAGCTCGTCGGGCTCATAACCCGAAGGTCGTAGGTTCAAATCCTGCCTCCGCAACCAGTGTGGCAAGCCGATTTCGAGAGAAGTCGGCTTGCTTTTTTGACCCCAGATTTACCCCATATTAGGGGTCAGGTGACCCCTAATAAATGAGGACAAAATAAAGAATTACCACCAACCCAACACCACGATAATCGGAGATGGGCGTTGGAAATCGAAGTGTTTTCAACGATATATTATCCGAGTGAGCCTCTCGGGAAACCGAGGGGTATCTTTATATCGTGAGGCGAATGACTATGTCAAGCAAAAGGTTGAAAGGAGAAGGGAGCATCAGAAGACGTCCGGACGGCAGATGGGAAGTCAGAGTGTCCGCCGGACTGGACTTTGCGACCGGACATACAAAGCGGGTTTCGAAATACGCAGATACCCAGGAGGAAGCTGTGCGTATGCTGCACGAACTGCAGGTTCTGCACGCGCAGGGTTACGATATAACGGGAAAGACGAAGCTAGGCGAATGGCTTCTGCTATGGCTTGAGGTCTACATGAAAGACGCGATAAAGCAGGCGACCTACGCTAGCTATGAGACGATAGTGAAGCGGCACTTCATACCGGCGATGGGAGAGATACCGCTCGCGGAGCTGTCCCCGCGGCTGCTTCAGCAGTTCTATCGCTACAAGCGAGAGAAGGAGGGGCTTTCGTCGAAGACCATAGTGAACATGAATCTCTGCCTGCACAAGGCACTGGAGCACGCGCTGCGGGAGAAGCTCATCACATCAAACCCCGCGTCGGCTATCAATCTGCCGAGGGGAGAGCGACCGGACGTGACTATCCTCACGCTCGACGAACAGAGATGCCTGATGCAGGCAAGCTATGCGCATAGATACGGCGTGTTTGTTCGGTTGGTGCTTGCTACCGGACTTCGACTCGGCGAGCTACTGGGACTGCGGTGGGAAGATATAGATGTTCAGGCGAGTATGCTGTACGTCAGGCGAACACTGAATCGGCTGCCGAAGACGAATCTGCCGCAGGATTACACCGGCTCACGAACCGAGATAGTTATTCAGGAGCCGAAGTCGAAGAACTCAAAGCGGTCGATACCACTGCTGCCGATGGTGCTGCAGGAGCTTCTTCAGTGGCGGAGCGTGCAGGAGTGTGACCGTGCCGCCGCGGGAGAGCGATATACGGACAGCGGCATGATTGTCACGAATCCATACGGCGGGTATGTCGAACCACGCACGTTCAAGGATTACTACGACAGCATCCTGCGGCTTGCGGGAATCGGACACCGTACCTTCCATGCGTTGCGGCACACGTTCGCGTCGAGGGCTATGGAGCAGGGGATGGACGCCAAAACGCTGTCGATGCTGATGGGACACGCGTCGGTGTCGTTCACGATGGACACATACGCCCATGTGCTCGACGAGCAGAAGATAAGCGCCATGCAGCTTATGACCGATGTCTATGCGATGGGTGCCGAGAAGCCGGAGAGCCGATACTCGATAGTGGTGACGCCAGGCGAGGATGGAGTGTCCTTCTACTCGCCGGATTTCCCCGGCGTGGTGTGCGACACCGAGACCTTCGACGAGGGACTGCAGAATATGCGGGACATGATGGGTGAGCTGGTGCTGACCGACAGTATACCACCGGCACCGATCGACCCGCGGCTTATTGCGATACAGCCGGGGCAGATGCTCGTGCAGGTGTCGGTGTGATGTGAAAGCAGGGGCTTGGTTCGAGCCTCTGCTTTTGTTTTTTTGTGTGCGCGGATTGAACGGTCGCTAAAATAGATTTTAGGGTTTACAGGCGCATTTATACGTGTTACTATATAGCAAATGCTATTTATTAGATAAGGGAGCAAAGATATGGCAAAGCGATACCTATCGGACTTCATAGATGACGCGACCATAGACAGATGGGGTAAGCGCAGCACCGTCCTGATAAATACGCCGACAGGAAGCGGAAAGACGTGGTTCGTTCTTAACCGATTGCTGCCATACGCCGCTCGGCGAGGAAAGTATGTAGTCTATCTATGCAACCGCAAGGTTATAGGCGAGCAGGTCATCGAAGATGCGAGAGGCATCAACAATAAGGAGATTGGATTGGACGGCGAAGTAAGCTCGTATGACTTGCCGTTTCTAAGAATACATACCTATCAGTATTTTGAAAGCCGAAGAAGCTTCTGGCTGGATGAGCAGCACAAGAAGATTGCTCTGGGCAGTACACTTGGGAACCTTAACGAGCCACCGGTAAACTATCGCGACTATTCGGGGGAGTGCTACATACCGGAAGATCAGGTTATGTTCTTCGTGTTCGACGAAGCGCACTACTTCATCTCGGACGCGCAGTTCAACTCGGGGACAGACTTTTGGAGAAGCGCTATTTGCGGGATATACAACGGAATAAAAATCTTCATTACCGCTACGCCCGAGACGCTGAATCATTTTCTGGTTTGCGCCGGGTATGCCGTGAACCCGGTTGATGATCTTATTATGGATCAAGATGTCGAATACCGACTCGCGTCAGCTGCAAAAGAGCTTGAGGCTGCACAAGAGGAAGTTCGCAGGATTGCAGATATGTTTTCTGTGTACAACATGACCACAATTTTTGAT